>OODC01000005.1_pt1 | contig 199941 bp, 156 predicted proteins | sample 1671711 | NCBI WGS metagenome assembly OODC01 (sample SAMN06348184, study PRJEB24527) | human gut metagenome | reverse complement strand
TTCTATTTATAATTATTTATTCCAATATTTTCTTATTTTTTCTCTCTTTTTCTCGTTTTTTTATAAGTTCACTCATTTTCTGTGATTTTATACTTTTTTTATTTTTTCAGCGGAGACTGTTTTAACGTGCGTTTTACGGTCTGTTTTACGGTCTCCTTCATTGCTTTATTTCCTTCCGTCCAAAGCAGTTTTAAGGCTCTTGAAAACAGTTTCTGCCGCTCCGGTGAAAGTTTACTGGTTTCCTTCATCAGTTCCTGTATTTTCTTCCATTTACTGTGGTAAAAATCATCTACCGTACGGATCCCGACTTTTTCGATCATATCAAATGCTGTCTCTACGATCTGTGCTCTCTCTTCCCCGTCTAACTGGTAAATCCATGATTTCATCGTTTCATCCAGCAACAGGCTCTGCGCCGCAACCTGATCTACATGTACAAAAGATCTTCCGAGTACCTCCCATGACATGGCATCGTGCTGCTGGATCCCGCTGTTTGAGCTCTTGACAACTTCAAACGACTCCTGATGCTCTAAGAGCATTCCCACAATGGAAGATTCCGGCAGGATCGTGTGCAGCTTTGGCAGCATGCGCTGGTACTCTGTGCTTTCCACCATATCGCTTCGGAATCCCGGACCATCATTGCTGTACACATTTAAAATCTGGTTCTGGATCTGCGGATCACATTTTACGGAGGCATACACGGCAAAATTTCCACCCTTTGAATGGCCGCCGACACGCACCCTCTGCTTTTTGTCTGTCACTGCACGGTTCAAATATTCCACTGCCCGGAGCTGTCCCGGCGTTTCTGACAGATAACCCATATTAAAATCTTCCCGCCAGCCCGTGATCGTGTTGTCCGTTCCACGAAATGCCACATACAGGCTGTCATCCGGCAGTTCCACACAGACCGCCGAAAACTGAAACTGTTCCTCATCCCGGATCTCGTTGACATAGCAGCGTAGTTTTACATTCGAAAAACGTTTTGTTTCTGCCATTTTCTCCATAACAAACGGAGCCGATTTCGTCATGGATACCCGCGCTAAGATTTCGTCTTTATCATTCTTTTCCCAAAATTGTCCGGATGCCTCCTTAAGCGGTACTGCCGGCGCATTTTCCTCTGCAGTAACGATCCCCTCAAAATCAACATATGCAAGCTGCGCTAAAATCAGATTATCAACTTCATTAAATTCATCTGCCTCAAACGATAAATCACCACGCCAGTCCATATAGTCCATGATATTTGCCATTGTTTTCCCCCTGTCTTTTATTTAAATCAGCCCATAATGTTTCAGTCCGTTCCAGATCCCATCTTTATGGATATCTGTGGTAACAAATTCTGCCGCATTCTTTGCCACATCCGTACCATTTCCCATGGCAATCCCATGTGCCACAAATTCAAGCATTTCCACATCATTAGCGCTATCCCCGAATGCATAGGTATCTTCCTTTGCGATTCCAAGAGACGCACAGAGGCGCTCAATGCCGCTTGCCTTTGAATGCCCCGCCTGCCCGATCTCTAATATTCCATCCGGCTCATGGACGATCATATCAAACTCCGTTCCCAGTTCTTTTCTGACAAGTTCTACATCTGCATTTCCAAGTTCCGCACTCAGCTTATTTACCTCATATTGTGCAGTTCCGGTAATACTTTTTAAGTTTTCCCCAAGCTCATTTCTCAGATAAATGACATATGGATCATCCTTAAAATCCTTTTCATCCACATAAATATAATTTGGACCTTCCAGAACCATCGGTATCTGATGCTTCCGCAGCACTGTGAGAATATGTTCAATCTGTGCCTTCGTCAGCAGCAGTTCAAATAACTTTTCTCCCTCAAATTCGATATGTGTACCGCATGCCGCCACGATTCCGTCAAATCCAAGTGCAAGTAATTTGGGACTTTTAATATTTGACCGGCTTCTTCCACTGCATAGAAATGCATAATAACCATTTTTTCTGAGCTCTTTTAATGCTTTTTTTGTACTTTCCGGAATATTCATTTTAAAATCCCACAAAGTACCGTCTATATCAAAAAATACTGCTTTTTTCATTGTCGATTATCTTTTTCCTTTCTGCTGTGTTGTTTTTTATTCTAACAGAATTCATTCCTTAAGCAAAGTCTTTTCCTGTCTGAAACACGAAACCTGAAATGGACGGCTGCTGTTCAGACACAAAAATGCCGCGCAACCCTATTACAGGTCACGCGGCATAAATATACACATGATTCTACTCGCGATGCAATGCCCCGCTCATATTATTCGCGATGCAATGCTCCGCTCGTTTTACTCGCGATGCAATGCTCCGCTCGTTTTACTCGCGGTGCATGGAGAAGCTTTCCATGTCATAATTCTTTAAGTTATCATGGATCGTACGGTCGTCTGCCTGTCCGATCAGTGTATCACGATTCTTCTTGGAAGATACCTGATCATTAAACGCACTTGGACCGCCGACACAACCGCCCTCACATGCCATACCTTCGATGAAGTCTTCCGGCAGTCTTGCTGCTTTTAACAGAAGTAATGCTTTCTTACATTCTGCTGCCCCGTTTGCTTTGCATACGGTTGCTGCGATCTCATCGTTAGACTCTTTTAAACTCTCAAGTACTGCAGCTGTTACACCGCCTGAGTTTGCGAAACGTTTACCAAATGTAGATGCTGTCTGGTCATCATTTGCACATGGCTGTAATTCAACACCTTTTGCTTTCATCATCGCACGGATCTCGCTGTATGTTAATACATAATCTGCATTTCCCTCGATCTTCTGATCTGCCACTTCAGACTTCTTGGCAACACAAGGTCCGATAAATACAGTGATTGCTTCCGGATCTTTTGCTTTGATCAGACGTGAAACTGCACACATCGGAGACACTGTTGTGGACACGCACTCTGCTAATTCCGGATAATGTAAACGCACCATATTTACGAATGCCGGACAGCAGGAAGTAACTTTCTTATTTCCCTCTTTATAAGCCTCTGCCCACTCTTCTGCCTCATAAGCTGCCGTCATATCTCCGCCAAGACCTACATCATAGAAATCTGTAAATCCCATCTCTTTCATGGCTTTCTTCCAGCTTGCCATGGTGATATCAACACCAAACTGACCTTCTGTTGCCGGAGCTGCCATTGCATATATATGCTTACCTGCTTTTAAAGCCTCGATAACCGGTACAATAAATGTTTTGGATGCGATTGCTCCAAACGGACAGCTGTGGATACATTTACCGCAGCGGATACATTTTTCTTTGTCGATCACAGAAATGCCATACTCATTGTATGTAATCGCATTAACCGGACAGCTGAATTTACATGGTCTCTTTAAATGTGCGATTGCATTGTAAGGACATGCCTGTGCACATCTTCCACACTCTTTACATTTGGAAGGATCAATATGGGAGCGGTCTCTTCCCGGCTCAATTGCGCCAAATTTACATGCATTGACACATGCTTTTCCAAGACAATTCTGACAGTTTTCTGTTACTGTATAACTGGAAATCGGGCAATCCTCACATGCGGAACTGATAACCTGGATCACATTTCCATCATCCTCTGCACCCGGTGCCTTGCCCTCTGCTAAACGGACTCTCTGACGGATGATCTCCCTCTCTTTATAAATACAACAGCGAAACTGCGGTGTCGGACCTGGAATGAGTTCTGTTGCGATGTGGTCTCTCTCTTCTTCAAGTCTGCCTTCAAATGCAAGCTTTGCGACTGTGTAGAGTACATCGTGTTTGATTTTAATCACATTTTCATCTGCATACATCGTGTTTTACCTCGCTCATCTTATCTTTGTTAACTTTTTAACCATCTTAGACATTATATATTATCTGTATGGAAATTCAAGTACTTCGCATGTTTTTATTGAGAAACACAGTAAGTTTTTCACCTCTTATTGAGAAAAAGCGCCTTTCATGCTATAATTAAGCTGTTCGTCTGCCTGACGATCATACATTTTACAAAGGACTAAGAAGGTACTACCTGTACAAAACCGGAGATTTTTATGAATACATTTTCCAAACTTTACGATACAGAATTGCACAATCAGGAGATCAAATCAAATAAACGGACTTTAATGGGGTTTTGCTGGTTTTTCCTGACACTGCTGCTTGTCTGGGTTTTAACCATGATTAATTTCTTTCTGATCAGTAAATTTTTAATCAGTCTTTCACTGGGATTTACGGTACTCTTACTCATTCCTCCTGTCATTATCTATAAAAAGGCCGATCTCTCAAGTCCATGGATCAAATATTTATTTCTGGCATTGATCAGTATCATCTGCTCGATCATTACCGCACTGCTTACCTACCATGCAGTTTTGATTTTCGTTATGCCACTGTTATTTGCGATCCAGTACCGGAAACGTCAGGCACTCTGGTTTTCCTTTATTTTTAACACGATTACCATGTTTATCAGTTCCTATGTGGGATTTTATTACGGACTGTGTGACCTGAATCTGCTCTTAGAGAGCACCCATACAAGAAACTGGTACCTGCAGACTATGACCGGTTCTTTTCTGCAGATTCCTTTTAATGAAAATCCTATGTTTATCATTGCCGTCTTTGAAGTTTTGCCGCGTACACTGATCCTGCTTATTTTTACGATCATGCTTCAGTATACTATCATCAGGAGTCACAATGATGCCCTCAGGATTGCAGAGCTTACCTATCGCAAGGATATGGATGCCCGCACAAAGCTTTATAATAAGAATAAATACGAAGATATGGCTGTAAATTATTATCCATCCGTCGGATGTATTGCCGTTGCATTCTGGGATCTGAACAATTTAAAAATGATCAATGATAACTTTGGACATGCTGTTGGCGATTCCCTGATCCAGACCATGTCAGAGAAATTGCTTGCCGTTTCCAATGAAAGATGCCGTACTTACCGTGTCGGCGGTGATGAATTTCTGCTGATCCTTGATGATCCGGCACCTGGTGAAATAAACCGGATCATACAACAGGTAAAAACGGAACTCTCTTCCGGCACTGGCACTACCGGTCTCCGTATCCTTGCTGCAGTCGGTTCGGCAGAAGGATGTGGAGCCGATATCCGTTCACTTGTAAAAAAAGCAGATGCCGCCATGTATTCAGACAAGGCAAAGAGCAAGGAGGGCAGATCATGATCTATATTCTTACAACATGTTTAGTTTTGGTATTTCTTTTGTTTTTCACTTCCTATCTGCTATATCGCGGTGTCTTTTATTATCCGCAAAAAAAGCATGTCGACCCGTACCAGATACCGGATGACATGCTCTATGCCCCTTATAAAAATGCTATGCTCCATCTTCTCCATGAAATGGAGCAGACTCCCTATGAAGAAGTTTCTATCCGGTCACAGGATGGTCTGTCTCTGTGCGGCAGACTTTATCTGTTTCGTCCGGATGCACCGCTTATGCTCTTTTTTCATGGATATCATGGAACTTTTCTCTGGGATGGTCTGGGATCTTTTCGCTTCTGCAGGAAAAATCATATCAACCTTCTTGTAGTCGATGAGCGCAGCCACGGGAAAAGTGCCGACCAGATCATTACCTTTGGTATCCGGGAATGCAAGGATGTAAAATGCTGGGCAGATTACGCTGCAAAACGCTTTCCGGAAAAATCCCTGATCTTATCCGGTGTATCTATGGGTTCTGCTTCTGTCATGATGGCATCTGTTCTCTCCCTGCCGTCTTCTGTGAAAGCCCTGATCTGCGACTGCGGATACACTGCCCCTGCCGAAATTATCAAAGAAACCATACGGTCTTTTCATCTGCCGGTTTCTTTCTGTTATGCCCTGCTGCACTTTGGCGCACGCATTTTCGGGCACTTCAATCTCAGTGAATCAACCGCATTATCTGCCGTAAAACAGACAAAACTGCCCATTCTCTTTATCCATGGGGATCATGATTCCATCGTTCCACCAAAAATGTGCGACGAACTTTATGATGCCTGTGCATCCAGAAAGAAAAAACTGATCATTACAGGCTCCCAGCACGCTGTCAACGCAATGGCTGATTTTGATTCCTATGAACGGGAGATCATGAATTTTCTCAAAGAATCCGGAATAAAGATTTAAAACCCAAAACCGGCAAACTCTCCAAATAATTCTAACAGCTCAAAGCCGTTTAGCTTCATAAGATTACATTCCTCTCCCGTCAGTTCAGATATCTGGCAGCCTTTTTGCACAGAGATCCTGCCACTCAGACTGTCCGTATCATCCGATTCAAACGTAATTGTTCCGTCCTTTGCTGCAAGGTTTCCGCTAATATTTGTCTGAATCGTTGTCGTTTTCTCCCCCGTCAAAAATGCGATTTTCATATTCTGTGTCCGGAAATCACCTCCCAGGAACAGAACATCTATATTCTGTGCATTTTCATCATCCTCATAATTGACAGAAACAGATGCCAGCTTATTCTGATACAAATATACACTGCATTCCATCTCCCCGGCCGCAGATATTTTATCATAAAATACCATAAAAACTTTTCCCACCGGATCCGCAGATATTTTTGTCCCGTCCCCGTACTTTTTCTTCACAGCCTTCTCCGCTGCATCTAATACATTTTGGGCATTATCCTTGCTGATTGTAAACTGATACCCCGCACAGTTTCTTTTCTGACCATCAATTTTAAATTCTTTTTTTTCTGTTTTCTTTATTTTCAGTTTGTTAAATTCTTTCCGCGCCTCTTTTAATATATCTGTTCCGATCGTTTTCTGCTCATTTCCACCATATAGTTCTTCCAAAATGGTATCGAAACGTTCCAGCTTTTCCGAACCGATCTTTTTCGCAAGATATCCACTTTTTCCACCATTCTTATAATCGTATGTAAATACTTTCGAGCTCAGTGACGGAAGCTGTGTTTTCAGCTCTTTTTCATCCAGTGTCATTACAAATTCCAGATCCGGCAGCTTATCTAAATCTATCGTTCCCTTTAACTGTTTCTGATCGGAAACGGATGCATATTCTGCCTGGATTTTCTGCTCTTTCCATTGTCCGTCCATCGAAACGGTGTAATCCTCATCCTTTGAAACATCTGCGGTTTCCGGCTGATCCTTGATCGTATGATATGCTGCATATAAAATCTTATCACCTTTTCTTAAAAAGAAACCATTCTTTATCCCTGCAAACAGTACGATTGCCAGGATTACAATAATTCCCGCAGACAGCACCCATATTTTCTTTGAAAATTTTTTATGATCATTTTGCTTTTCCATTGTAAGCCTCCATTTAGATCCTGAAATATCAAACTCATTTTTCCCGTTTTCTTTTTATCCGGTTTATTTTATTCTTTTTTTCATGCCTTGTAAACCTGTTTTCAACTATTTTTATTTCCATTTGTGCTGCTTTCTCATACAATGTTTTCATCCGTACAATAAGCCTCTATACAATAAAAACGCCCCGGTATTACATCCAAGTAACACCGGAGCGCTCTCCTGCCTGTCTGTTCTGTTTTCTAATCCAACAGATTCTGCATACTCTTTAAACTGATCAAAAGTGTTGATGTATTATGCAGTAACGCCGATGTGGTCGGCTGTAAAATTCCTGCAACACCACATAATATTAATCCCAAATTGAAACTTACGATAAAGCGGTAATTGCCGCGGATCCGTTTCATCAGGCTGTCCGATAACAGCTTTAATGTTACGATCTGATAAAGATCATCCGAACCAACTGTAATATCAGCGATCTCTCTTGCGATCTCAGCACCATCACTGATCGCAATACCGACATTCGCTGCAGAAAGTGCCGGTGAATCATTGATTCCGTCACCGATCATGATAACTTTTCTTCCGGCCGCCTTTTCTTTCTCAATAAATCCGGCTTTATCCTCCGGCAATACTTCCGAGTAATACTCATCCACGCCAACACGCTTTGCGATTGCTGCTGCGGTACGCTCACTGTCGCCCGTCATCATAACAACTTTCGTGATTCCGGCACGCTTTAATGAATTGACGACTGCCTCTGCTTCCTCACGAAGAGGATCTTCGATACAGATTACGCCTGCTAACTTTCCTTCGATTGCAAGATACAGGTGTGAATATTCTTTCGGGAGGGAATCAAACAGTTCCTGTTTTCCTTCCGGGATCGTACAGTTTTCATCTTCAAACACGAAGTGGCTGCTTCCGATGACTGCACGTTTTCCATCGATCGTCGTGGAAATACCATGTGCTACGATATATTCCACTTTGGTATGCATTTCCTCATGTGCAAGATTTTTCTGCTGTGCAGCATCCACGACTGCTTTTGCCATGGAATGCGGAAAATGCTCCTCTAAACATGCTGCAATACGCAGTAACTCATCCGGTTCTGCACCGTTAAATGATACAACATCCACAACAGTCGGTTTCGCTTTTGTGAGTGTTCCCGTCTTATCAAACACGATCGTGTCTGCATCTGCAACAGCCTCTAAGTATTTTCCACCCTTGACGGTCACATGGTAAAGACTCGCCTCACGGATTGCGGAAAGTACCGAGATCGGCATTGCAAGTTTTAATGCACAGGAAAAATCGACCATCAGTACGGATATCGCTTTATTTACATTTCTGGTCAGCAGATAAGTCAATGCTGTACCGCCTAATGAATACGGTACTAATTTGTCTGCTAAATGCTCTGCTTTTCCTTCCAGTGCCGATTTTAATTTCTCGGACTCCTCAATCATGGTAACGATCTTCTCAAAGCGGCTTGAACCGCCGACTTCTTTGACAAGAACGGTAAGCTCTCCCTCTTCTACCACGGTGCCGGCATAAACAGAATTTTCCACAATTCTTCTGACAGGAACAGATTCTCCGGTTAAGGATGCCTGGTTGACCATTGCCTCACCGTCGCTGACTATGCCGTCAAACGGGATGACATTGCCCATATGGACTACAACTTCATCTCCCGGACGGATCTCAGAAGCTGGTACAAGCACTTCCTGATTCTCGCGTTTTAACCACACTTTTCCCACATTTAAGGACATCGTGCGCGCCAGATCATCTACAGATTTTTTGTGTGTCCACTCCTCTAAGAGTTCGCCGATGCCAAGTAAGAACATGACAGAACCGGCTGTCTCGATATCATTTCTGAAAATGGATACCCCGATCGCAGTTGCATCCAGTACCGGCACTTCAATCTTCCGCTGCCATAAGCACTGCAAACCTTTCCAGAGATATTTTACGGATTTGACGGTCGTGACACATGCCCGGAGCGGATACGGCAGAAACATCCTGCCCGCATAACGGCAGACGATCTTTCCGATCAGTTTTTCCTGATATTTTGCATTTAACTCACGACCGGAATTTTCGACCACTCCTGCCGGAACATCCACTTTTTCATAGGAAAACTGCTGTAATGTGCGGATCATCTCTGCACGGTCTCCGACATAGGAGATCACAGCGTCCCCGGTGCGCTCATATACTTTCGCAAATGTCACATATTTATTGCTATGTAAAAAATAAAGGAGCGTATCTGCCTGCTCATAGCTCATCCGGTACTGAGACACATGGATACGCATACGCCCTTTGATCTCATGTTTGATGACAAACTTCATTTTTCTCACTCCAATCAATAGTAAAGGAAAGCACCAGGGTATTTTTCCCGGTGCTTCCTGTCGCAGTCTTGATATCGCCACATTCTTTATCATGGCGATATCAAGACCGCGAAGCGTGTAATCTATCGTTTTATGCTTCTTCTGCTGCTTCGTTCTCTGCTGTGCTGTCCTCTGCTTCCGCTGCCTCATCTGCGAATGCTGCCGCCTCTGCTGCTGCAGCGCGCTCCTCGTTGATGTTCTTAGCTTCCTCGTAAATGTCACCAGCATTTTCCTGAACAGTTGTAACTGTGTTCATCACGCACTCTTTTGCGCGGAGAACTGCTGCTGTACAGTTTGTGTAAACTTTCTTTGCATCCTTGCTTGAGAGAACTTTGATACCTGCGGTTCCAAATAATACTCCTGCTGCAAAAACACCTGTTTTCTTCCAGTTAATCGCTTTCAAACAATCTAACATCTTATGTACCTCCTGTGGATTTAATTATTTGTATTAGCTGTCATTTTTGGTCAGAATCTGACTATTTTCTACAAAATCAACTGCCCTCTCTATGACATTTTCACGATTATATACCTGATTTTTCCAATTTTCAATAAAAAAACGGGCAAATGATAAAATTTATCATTTGCCCGTTTTTTCATATATTTATGAACTTTTTTCTATTTCGTATTGAGCGTGCGCATGGAGTTTAAGATCGCGATTACAGAAACTCCGACATCCGCGAATACTGCTTCCCACATATTTGCCATACCAAGGGCACCTAATAATAATACCAGAGCTTTGACTGCAAGTGCAAATACAATATTCTGTTTTACGATGCCAAGTGTCTTTCTTGCGATTTTGACCAGTGATGCAATTTTTCGGATATCATCATCCATCAGTACGATGTCCGCTGCCTCGATCGCAGCATCCGAACCCATGCTTCCCATGGCGATTCCGATATCTGCTCTTGTGAGTACCGGTGCATCGTTGATACCATCACCGACGAATGCCAGTCTCTCTTTTTCATTCTGTGCACCCAACAGTTTCTCCACCTGACCGACTTTGTCTGCCGGGAGCAGTTCTGCATGCACTTCATCAATGCCAAGTTCTGCGGCAACGGCATCTGCAGCCGCCTGTCTGTCTCCGGTCAGCATAACTGTCTTTTTCACACCGACCTGTTTCATATCGCGGATCGCATCTTTGCTGCCCTCTTTGACAGTATCGGAAATCACGATACTTCCGGCAAACACGTTGTTGCATGCCACATAGACAACCGTTCCGGCAGTCTTGTTTTCCGTGTAAGCGATATTCTGCGCGTCCATCAGTTTTGCATTGCCAAGGTATACTTCCCTGCCATCAATAAATGTATGGATTCCGTGTCCTGCGATCTCCTCCGTATCTGTGACGCGCTCCATGGAAAGTGTTTTTCCATATGCTTCGCGGATAGAGTTCGCGATCGGATGGTTGGAATAACCCTCGCCGTACGCTGCGATCTCCAACAATTCTTCTTTTCCGATTGTGTTGTTTTTGTCCGCGGAAGGCTGTACTTCCGAAACCTTAAATTCACCCTTGGTCAGTGTACCGGTCTTGTCAAACACGATCGTTGTCATCTCGGCAACTGCCTCTAAATAGTTGCTTCCTTTGACCAGAATACCGATCTTAGAGGAAGCACCGATTCCACCGAAGAAACCAAGCGGAACAGAAATGACAAGTGCACACGGGCAGGAAATAACCAAAAAGATACATGCTCTCTGGATCCAGTCTGCCCAGCCACCGCCTAAGATCAACGGAGGTAAAATAGCTAAGATCACTGCACCGATGGTGACAACCGGTGTATAATATTTTGCAAATCTTGTGATAAAGTTTTCTACTTTGGCTTTCTTACTGCTTGCATTTTCTACCAGTTCTAAGATACGGGCTACCGTAGAATCCTCAAATGCTTTTGTTACTTTTACTTTGATCGTACTGCTACCGTTGACACATCCGCTGATGATCTCATCTCCGACTGTTGCCCTGCGCGGTACAGATTCACCGGTCAGCGCTGCGGTGTCGATCATGGAGGTTCCCTCCGTCACGATTCCATCAAGCGGAATGCGCTCGCCCGGTTTTACAACGATGATCGTTCCAACTTCCACATCATCCGGATCAACCTGCGTCAGCACACCATCTTCCTCAATGTTGGCGTATTCCGGACAGATATTCATCATATCGGAAATGGACTGTCTGGATTTGCCGACCGCATAATTCTGGAACAGCTCTCCAACCTGATAAAACAGCATAACGGCAACTGCCTCGGAATATTCTTTCACGCCAAACGCGCCAAAAGTTGCGACCATCATCAGAAAGTTTTCATCAAACACCTGTCCGTGACTGATGTTTCTGACTGCCTTATAGACAATGTCATAACCGATCACCAGATACGGGATCAGATAGATCAGGAATACAAGCCACTGGCTCGGTAACTGCTCTAACACTCCAGTATGCTCTAAAACCATTAACACTACAAACAGCACAAATGCAGTGATAATACGGTACAGCATTTTTTTCTGTTTTGATGTCATATTGATTCCTCTTTTCTTCATTTATTTCATATGTTCATGTATTCATATGTTTTCTTTTTTGTAAGCCCGGTATGCATCTGTTTTCAACCCTGTACTGCCTGATCTCTTTTTTCCTGCAGCATTTTTATTTCGTGCAGATATATGATCACGTGCAGCACTCCTTTGGCATAACCGGGCTTTCCCTGTATGAGACTGACTGTCACATACAACTATGTTTTTGTTTTACCTGATTTTTTTACATTAAAATCTTGCAGTCCGGCTCAACCTTTGCACAGACTTTTACGACTTCTTTCATGATGTCATCGAATTTGTCATCCACTGCATCTACCATCATTTTCTGTGTCATAAAGCTGACATTTGCATCGTTGACACCCTCGATTTTTTTGATAGCCTCTTCCATTTTTGCTGCGCAGTTTGCACAGTCAAGATCCTCAAGTTTGAATTTCTTTTTCATAATTGAATCCTCCATTTTCTTTTTGATATAAATTTTGTTTTTACTTACTCTTCGATATGTTCTCTTCCCTGATCGATGATCGTTCTTACATGCTCATCTGCCAGTGAATAAATCACGGACTTTCCTTCGCGCCGTCCGGTCACAAGCTTCGCCTGTTTTAAAATCTTAAGCTGATGTGAAATCGCCGACTGGTTCATATTCAGTGACTGTGCCAGATCGCATACGCACATCTCCGACTGAAACAGTACGAACAGGATCCGGATCCTTGTGGAATCTCCAAACACCTTGAACAGTTCGGCGAGATCATATAATTCATCTTCGTCAGGCATCTGTTCATTTGCCGCTCTGATCTTATCTTCATGAACTTCATATGCCTCACAGCACGGTACATCGTCTATTGCCAAATCTTACACCTCCAGTCTTTCACATTATCATTTGAACATATTCTTATCTGTTCATATGTTTATGATAGTACTGGTATGTGGATTTGTCAAGAGATTAGAATATAATTTTCATTCTTTGCGTTTTATATTGTTACTGTCCACTCGTACTTCGTTCCAGTAACGGATTTTGCCGATGCTTCGCATTCCAAATCGGCAAAATCTGCTACCACCACTGTATCATACGGCATTTTTAGTTCAGAAAATGCCTGCCTGTAAACAGTAACTTTATATTCTCCGTATCAAAGCCCACGCCCCCATCATCAGATCCGCCGGAACAATCTTTGCCGCTGCACGGTGCAAGGTACATACGATACCCGGTGTGGATACTGCCAGCCCAAGTTTTGCATCCAGCAGTGCATGACGCGCCACATTTTTCTGTCGGGAAGCAAGCGGAAAACTGTGAATATAAGAACTGTCACTGCTCTTCTTTGCCCGCCCGATGAACTCGGTGTCCTTGATCCAGTAAGGACAGACAGCGGTCACACGGATTCCCGTACCGTAAAGTTCCACGCGCAGCGCCCTGCTGTAACGATATAAAAATGCTTTCGTTGCCGCATAAACACTCAGATATGGAAACGGCTGAAATGCCGCGGTCGAACAGATCTGCAAAACACGCGCACCGCGTTTCATAAAAGGCAGAGAAATCTGTGTCATGGCAACTGCCGCCTTGCAGTTTAAGTCGATCATGCCATCCACATCCACTCTTTTGATATCCCGCCAGGAACCGATCTTTCCGTATCCCGCCGCATTGACTAGAATACGTACATTCGGTTTTTCTTTCCAGAGCATCGCCTCTATCTCACGCAGTGTCTCCGCCTTTGTCAGATCCCCGGTAATGATCCTAAGATGTGTCTGAAGTTCTTTTTCTAATGCCGTCAGGCGGTCTTTTCTACGCGCGACCACCCATATTTCATCTAATTTTTCCTGTTTTCTGATCTGTCTGACAAACTCACTGCCAAGCCCGCTTGACGCCCCTGTTACGATTGCTATTTTCATAGGCACTATTCCTTTCCTGATATCCTGATCATTAAGTATTTTTATAATTTATAATTATAACAAATTTTTTTCCTTTCTCACAGTCATTGTGCACTGATACGGCGGGCAAAAAATAAAAATGAGACCACCTGTACAGTAGTCTCATTTTTATATAATAAAGTAATTTTTCTGATTAACCAGAATTTCTTAACCAGAATCTGTTAACCCTTTACACTGCCAAGTGCAACACCCTGTACAATGTGTTTGGATAAGATCAAATATACAATGATAACCGGGAAGATGGAAAATGCGATCATCACATATACCTGCCCCATGTCAAACTTGAGCCAGTCAGCTCCACGTAACTGTGCGATCAGGATAGGAAGTGTCTTTTTCCTGTCATCATGTAAAACCAGCGCCGGTGTGAAATAATTATTCCAGCTGCTTACAAAAGTAAAGATCATCTGCACTGCGATAGCAGGTTTCATCAACGGCATTACGATGGTATTAAATGTATGAAATTCTCCTGATCCATCAATGCGCGCTGCTTCGATCAGTGACAACGGCAATGTACTTTCCATGTACTGTTTCATGTAGAAAAACGTAACCGGAGCGGCAATTGCCGGTACGATCAGAGGAATGAAGGAATCCTCTAATTTCATGCTGGAAACAAGTTTGATAAATCCAAGTGCCGTTACCTGTGTCGGGATCATCATAATCATCAGGATAAACGGATAAATATATTTTTTCAGTTTGAAATCATATGCATGGATCGCATAAGCTGTCATCGTCGAAAAATATACACTGAGTACTGCACTAAGGGAGGAAACGATCAGACTGTTGATCATACCGTTCCACACCGGAAGTGTTCCATTCCTTAAGTTTTTCCAGTTTTCCCAAAGATGGCTGCTCGGAATCAATGTAAAACCTGACTGCAACTCACCGTTTGATCTGGTCGCATTGATAAACAGCACATAAAACCAGAATAAACACAAAACAGAGACAATCGCTAATACAACATATGCAATAAATCTTCTTGCATGAATTCCTACACCTTTTTTTAAATTACGGTTCTCATTCATACTTTTCACCCCTTCCTCTTATCATTGCCGGTTATCTTAAATACTACCAGACTTAAAATACCTGTAATGATAAACAGAACAACTGACAGTGCACCAGCCATACCATAGTTCTTGCTGTAGAGATGTTTATTTAAGAACATGATCAGCGTCATGGTAGAACGCATCGGGTCACCGGTTCCATTGGTTAATATCTGTGGCACATCAAATAACTGTAAGCCACCGATCAGAGATGTGATAACCACATATACAAGGATTGGGCGTAACAGCGGCAGTGTGATCTGCCAGAATACCTGCGAAGAAGTTGCCCCATCGACCTCTGCTGCCTCAAACAGAGAGGTATCGATACCCATCATGCCTGCCATCAGAAGGATCGTCGTATTACCAAACCACATCAGACAGTTCATCAATGCGATCAGCCCTCTTGCACTTCCTACATTCGATAAAAATTTATACGGTGTATCAACCAATCCAATCTGCATCAGCATTGAGTTGATGGGTCCTCCATCAGAGAACAACGTAAAGAACAACATGGAAAATGCAGATGCCATGATCAGATTCGGCAGATATACAACTGTTTTAAAGAAACGGGTTCCCTTTAATTTAAGACGTACATCGGAGAACCAAGCGCCAAGTACCAGTGATAAAATGATCTGCGGCACGAAACACATGATCCATAATACCATAGTATTTTTTGTATAAACCCAGATATCTCCATCAGAAAAGAGTTTTTGATAGTTTGCAAGTCCGACAAACTTTGGTCCGACCTGTGTCAGTCCTGACATATAGTTTTCAAAGAAACTGTTGTAAATAGTGCTGACTAATGGGATCAGCTGAAAAATAACGTATACTACAATAAATGGAATCAAAAAGATATACCCCCATTTATTGTACCTTACTACCTTTCCACTACTTTTTTTCATGATAATCTGACCTCCTTTTTCAGAGTGTATTATTTTCATCCACAGAGCTCACAGCATCCTTCACCTTTATCCTGTGTAAACATGCTGTCAGCTCTGCGCTTGGCATTTTAACCTGAATAAACCGCACCTGCCTTCCTTATTGCATTCCGGCAGGCGCAGCTTTTCATTCATAACAACAGAATATCCGCAGAGCGTGCTTTCCATTGTTATTTTTAGATCATTCATCTTCTTAATATGTTAATTCCGGATATTTCTCTAAAACTGATTTGTAAAACAAGTCTAATGCCTCTTCTTTCGTTGCACTTCCTTCAAAATAGTTCTTCATTGCATGCTGAAATTCTTCGTTGCATCCCTGATCGTATGAAGAAAGATTACTTAAATCAAGTTTGGATACACCCTCATTATAAATACCAAGCGGATTCTGTCCGCCTAAGATTTTACTTGCGTAAGAGCTGTCTGCCATCTCAACGATTACATCCTGGTTGTTTACAAAGTCATCATCTTTCTCGATGATCTCTCTCATAACATCATCATTGGTTGTCATCTGAAGCAAGATATCTTTTACAAGACTCTGGTTATCTGTTCCTGTTGCTGCACAGATCCATGTACCACCCCAGAAAAAGCCCTGTGGTCCTTCGGTTGCACCCCAGCCGCCGTTGTAACCGATACTGCCTTCGGTATCTGCTGCCATTGAGAAGTTTACTAACCATGCAGGTCCAAAGTAGCAGAATACATTTCCTTCCGGATAGAAGCCTTTCTTCCAGTCATCGCTCCACATATCATATGTTCCTGTTTCTCCCGCATCAACAAGCTCTTTGGAATCATCAACCCATTTCATAATGTTGTCATCAATATTGATTTTGCCATCAACAACCCATTTGGAAGAAACGTTGTTGGAATATACACGGTATGTATCATTTACGGAAGATGTGATGGTGTAGCCGGCATCTTTCATCTTCTTTGCTGTATCATTAAATGTATCCCAGTCTTTCACATAATTCTGAACCTCTGCCGGATCATCAGAACCTAATACTGCTTTTGCTGCATCTCTGTTATAGAATAATACGCCAGGACAGCCCTGCCATGAAAGACCTTTTAATACACCATCAGAATTGGTAACAACATCTTTGGTGTACTGATACTGTTTAGAAAGATCTTCATCGGTAATACCAAGGTCTGTCACTGCCATTGTGTAGTCGGTATCAACATATTTCAATGCATAATCAGCTTCTACCAGGAAGATATCAATTTTATCATCTGCTGCTGCATCAGACTGCTTTAATAAGGCTGCATCCAGGTTATTCTGATATGCCATATCATCACTCGGGGTAATGTTCCATTTTACTGTTACATCACCGATCGTACCTATGGTTGCATCTACCTCTGTATATCCAGGATAATGATCTGTCAGACGACTCTTGAACTCCTCATTCCAGCAGTAGATATTCAATACTTTTCCCTCATCAGAAGTACCTGTCTCTGCGTCTGTACCTGCTGTCTCTGCGTCTGTATCTGCTGTCTCTGTTACCGGCGCAGTGTCTTCTTTTGCTGTGTCATTGGATGTCTCTGCTGTGCTGCTGTTTGCTGTATTTCCTCCACAGCCTGCCAATAAAGCTGTCCCCATTGCTGCCACAAGCATCATACTTACGATTCTTCGTTTCATTTACTTTTCCTCCCTTTTTATAAGCACCTTTGGAACACTTTATCTTTTGTGTTCCTGTCTTGTTTACAAGTGATATATTACCGGATTTCAGCTCTGCATTATATTAAATCACTTGAAAAAATATCAGATTCATGACATAATAATGCGAAAATAAAAAACAGGAGTAATGCTATGGAACTTTCAAAAGAATGGTATCACACAGAATTAACCAACAGTGAATACGATATGCTGCACCGTTCCCCGACTGTTGAATATTCTTTTTACAATGCTGTCAAAACCGGTGACATGGATTCTGTGATACGAAACTGTAAGGAAGATGCCTTCATCGACTTAAAGGGTACCGGTGTCCTTTCCCGTAATCCGCTTACAAATATTAAATATCATTTTGTTGTCACTACCGCTATGATCACGCGCTATTGTATTGATGGCGGATTAGAGCCGGAGCAGGCTTACCGCCTGAGTGATTTTTATATTTTAAGGATGGATTCGTGTACCACCGTCCGGCAGGTGGCAGATCTGCATCATGAAATGGTAAAAGATTTTACCGGAAAAATGATTTTACAGAAAAAAAGTTCTATACTCTCGAAACCGGTCATGCAATGTGTGGATTACATCTATACACACATCAAAGAACGCATTACCATAACCACTTTAGCTGAATATACCGATCTGTCTGAAAGTTATCTCTCGCGCGTTTTCAAACAGAACCTCGGCATATCCATCAGCGATTATATCCGTGAAAAAAAGATTGAAAAGGCAACTCATCTGCTGCGGTATTCTGACAAACCGATCGTCGACATCGCAAACTATCTTTCTTTCTCCTCACAGAGTCATTTCATTCAGATTTTTGAAAACTATACCGGACTGACGCCCAAAAAATACCGGGATAAATATTATAAATCCATGTGGTAATGCATGTTTTCTAAAAGAAGCAGCATACAAAATCTGTATGCTGCTTCTCTCACCCTATCAGTCATTTTTACATGTTACTCTTGAAAAAACACATCAATTCTGTGACATTTTTTTGGGTCAAGTGTTTCAATCACACTCTTCCTTAACCGTACACCATATTCCGGCTCCGGTTCCAATACGACTTTCTCATCGCACACTGCCCGTCTGATCTGCTCTATTCTTAAGTCCTTCTTTTCCGGATTATGCATTATGATCTCAAATTTCTTCCTGGCAAATTCCAGCTTCAATCCAGCACTGCCTTTTTCATCAAACTGTTCCGGCAGCAGAGATGGTGTGATCACCAGATCTCCAAGATCTCCTTTTACACCAAATACCTCTGTGATCATCGTCAGCATATACCAGCTCGCCGCACCTGTCAGATATGCATAAAGTCCTCTGCCTTCATTATCAAAATACTCCGGCAGTCCCGGGTACATTTTACTGTTTTCAAAATTCATTGCGGCTTCTAAAAGTGTCTGCAGAACTTTATGTCCCTCCCGGATAAATCCTCTCTGATACAGTGCATTCGCATACATGACTGTCATATGGGAAAACACTGCACCATTTTCTTTTTCCCCATAGGCAAATCCAAACATTCTTCCGAGATCAAATTTCTCCTCTTTAAAATCTGTATTCAGACGATATCCACCGGCTTTCTGATCAAACAGAAATTTGTCTGCACTCCTGCAGATTTCTTTTACCTGTTCCTCTCCCGCAGTTTTGCTCATGACTGCGAACACCTGTCCTGTCAGCATCATGCGGACTTCATCCTTTTTACTGTACTCAACCGCATTTCCATGATTGTCATAATATCCGTTAAACCAACCCATATCATCCCCGGCACTGATCCATTCTTTCTCTCTGATATGCTGCATCAGCCACTCTGCCTTCTCCACCAGATTCTTTCGTATCTGTTCTGTGGAAACCAGGATCATGCCTCCTTTTACATTATGTTCGCAGAGGCTGGTATATTCGTCCAGCAGTTTCTGCTTTCTGTCCGGACTTTCATATAATTCTGTTCCTTCCGCAAGCAGACATTTCATCTCTTCTGCCATTTCAATTTTACTGATCCCGGTTTTCTCTTCCATATGCTTCAGACAATCTGCAATGTCTTTTAAATTTCCAGCATATGCACACGTAAATGCCACACTCTCGCCTTTTTCCCATGCCATGTCAAGTGCATCATTCCAGTCCGCACCGTGCAGTCTCATCTCATTATGCTCTCCGACATCATAAAAAGCACATAGATTCTGCAGTAAAATATGTTCTAAAATTGTTCCAAAATAAACATTTCCACCTGCTGTGCGCTGTTTATTTCCATATGCATGATCCCAGTTATTATCATGTGCAGTACCTCTTTTTGTCTGCAGATCTTTGAAATAGGTTACCTTCTCCAGCAAAATATCAAGATCTCCTGTCTGATCCAGATATAATTTTGTCGTCACAAACGGCCAGAATGCATGATCCATCCATACGCGTGTAATGTTATTGCGGTCTGCAATAAATTCTCCCTGTCTGCTGCCAATGATCGTTGCGTTCGTTCCATCCATCCTTACACCGCCATAATTGTCAACGATCATCTGGCGTACTACTGACGGCTCCATGATCAGCAGAGCAAGACAGTCCTGCCAGAGATCTCTCCAGCCACGTCCTCCTTTGCCATAATCATGATATGGTAAAAATGAACAGCCATAAATGCGGCGCAGAACCGGCTGAAAACAGATCCATTTTAAATAATTATCAATGTTTGTATCACCCGTTGAAAAATCAACATTTACTTTGTCCGTCCAGTGTTTTTTTACGGCTTCAAATGCCTTCTCGATCTGTTTTTTCGTACGGTAAGCAGATGTCATTTTCTCAATATTCTGTTTTTCCCCGGAAACCCCTGCAAGTACCAGATACGTGACTGTTTCCTGTGGTTTTAAGGTAACCGGTGCGAAACGCATTCCACCTGCTGCCTCTTTTCCCTGCAGTTTTGTTCCTGCCAGAACACCGTCCTTATCCATTCTTACCGCTTCGGGATTCAGGTAACTTCCCCCTTCCCCGATAAACATTTCCGTTGTCGGATAGAATTTTTCCGGCGCCTCTCCCTCTCCTGTAGATCCATATACAAAATAGACCGTCTGATTTTTCTGATGGCCCCTCTCATCAAAGGAAAGCACCGGGCACACCTCCACGCCATACGTTTTTGTTTCAATTCTGTGCAGCAGCGACGTCACATGACGATGATCCCTGATATTGTCTGCACTCCGTCCATAAAGCGGAATCACAGCAACCGGTGTAATCTTCTGTTCCTGATCCGCTGTATTGGTCAGTTCTGTCATCATTACTTCCATTGTCCCATCTATCGTAACAAAGGAAGTGGTTTCTGCTTTCATTTCATATTCTCTGGATATTCTCGTCAGTTTCTGCCACATAAAACCAGCTTCTAATATGCTTTCATCCTGATCCTTTGTAAATTTTGCCGCTTCCTGCTTTGCCGAAGAACCACAGACGGACCAGCTGCCCTTATTTTCAATACGACACCAAAAATTTCTCGTATTGCGGTTATTATGTAAATTTTCAATACTGACAGGTTCTAACAGAAAATGATTCTGATCTGTCTTGCTGTCTCCTCCGAGATTTGGCGTGATACTGGATTTTAACCCTGTTTCACCTGCCAGCGGAAGATACAGCCCGCTGTAATTTTCCGGATTATGGATACGGAAGGTTCCATTTTTATCTGTAAATTCTATCTTGTTCATAAGACTCTCCCTTCTTTACATGACATTTTTTTTACGACATAATCAGTTCTATGTCTGTCTCATCAGTAAGCACAGTCTGCGGAATATAATTATCTTTCATCTCCTGTCCATTCACGAAAAGTTTTTTGCAGCCGCTCTCGGCATGTCCCGGATTTTTTACGGTAATATGCAGATGACATCCCCTGAAATCTTTATCTATCTCAAACATCTCCCATTCTTTCGGAATCGACGGTGCAATGCGAAGTCCATAAAGGTCAGGACGCATGCCAAGGATTCCCTCCACACAGCCCACCATAACCGTTGATGCTGTCCCAGTCAGCCAGTGTACATGGGATCGTCCAAAATTCGGACTGTCTTTCCCTTCCGTAAACTGCCCATAACAGTATGGCTCTAATCTGCGGATCTCTGCCTTGTCATTCTGCGCTGCCGGAGCGTTCTCCATAAAATAAGTAAATGCCCTCTCCCCATGTCCTCTTAATGCTTCCGCTAAAATGATCCAGCCCTGCGACTGCGAAAAAATACCGGCATTTTCTTTTGTTCCGGCATTGTAAATAACTGCAAGAGCCCCGTCAAATGCATGTTCATGGTATGGAGGATCCATTAAGATTGCTCCATATTCCGTGTTTAACCTGTCATAAACCTGCTGTAATGCACAGTCTGCCTGTTTCTCATCTGCAAGTCCGCTGATCACCGCCCAGCTCTGAGGGTTTAACCACATATTTGCTTCCGGATCAGTACGTTTTCCAATCGTCTCTCCACTCTCCGTAAATCCACGGATAAATCTGTCTTCATCCCAGCAGAGTTCCTGGATCAGATTTCCTAACTTTTTCTGGTTTTCATCCAGAAATGCAATGTATTCCGTATCCTTTTTATGTTCTGCAAAAATGCGTAAAATTGTCATTGCATAATAAAACTGAAATGCAACAAACGTTGACTCACCATCTTTTCCAAGTCTTAAACAGTCATTCCAGTCTGCATAGAGTCCGGCTGGCATGCTGTGCTTTCCTAGATGGTTCATGGAAAAATCAATCGCACGTTTCAAATGTTCATAAACCGTTCCTTCATCTTTATTTGCAAATGGAATTACCTCATCCATAAATGCAGTATCGCCCGTTTCTGATACATATTTGTATACTGTCGGGAACAGCCAGAGTGCATCATCTGCCCGGTAAGCCGGATGTCCTGTTTCCTGTACATAAGAAGCATCGTCCGGTGTATCTTCATGTCCTGGATTGTGTGTAAATTTAACCAGCGGAAGTCCTCCTCCGTTATCCACCTGTGCGGAGAGCATAAAACGGATTTTATCTACTGCCATTTCCGGTGCCAGATGAATCACACCCTGAATATCCTGTACCGTATCGCGGTAACCATATCCGTTTCTTAAACCGCAATAAGTAAAAGATGCCGCTCTTGACCAGATAAATGTCATAAAGCAGTTATATGCATTCCAGGTATTGATCATAGTGTCAAATTCCTTGCTCGGTGTCTTAACCTGGAAATGGGAAAGTTTTCCATGCCAGTATGCCGTCAGTTCTTCCAGTTCTTTTTTACATACTTCCTCTGTGTTCTCATATCCTGCTACAATTTCAGCCGCCTCATCGTCTTCTTTCATTCCCACAAGAAACGCGATTTCCCTGGTTTCTCCCGGTTTCAGATGAAGTACGGTGGAAATGGCTCCGCAGCCGTTTTCATTATAATTTCCCCTGTTATTTAAAACGCCGTCTTCTACCCCTTTGGGATTTCCATATCCATGATATCTGCCAAGGAATTCTTCTTTTTCTCCACACCAGGAATCAGCTTTTGCCCCAGCAAGTCCGAAAAACCGGTTGATCACGGTCTTATGGTCAATTTCTTTTCCATTTTCAATCTTATCAAGATTTGCATGGATCATCTGGCGGATGCGGTTTTCACAGAAAACTGTCCTTGTGATAAACTGTGAATATTGGAGATTTACCTGATCCTGCTCATAATTACTGTTATTCGTAAATTCCGCATAACCGGTCACGGTCAGCTCCCTTTCCCGGTCAGAATCGTTTGTAATGCCAAGATTCCACACTTCATATGACTGATCTAACGGAACATAGTACCGCACTTCTGAACTGATACCGTCATACACAGCTTTCATCTTTGTATATGCAGTGCCATGATGGCACTCGCTCTTATAAGTATCTAAACTTTTTCCAACCGGCTGCCATGATGCAGACCAGTAATCTCTGTTTTCATTATCCCTGATATAAATATATCTGCCCGGTTCATCAAACTGGTTAAAGACATACCTTAAAATTCTTCCGTTTGCTCCTGATTTTGCAAAACTATATCCCCCTGCATTATTGGATATAATTGCTCCATACTCCGGCGAACCAAGATAGTTGACCCATGGTGCCGGTGTATCCGGTCTTGTGATCACATATTCTTTTTTACTTTCATCAAAATATCCGTATTTCATACTGCCCCTCCATAATTATACTATTTCATTCCTGCTTTCTATTGCTATGATACCTTAACTATAAAGGTTATCTGAAAATAGTTATACAAAATACGTCCTTAAAATAACAGATTCATGACCTGTCCTTTGCAGATATACTATGGTCAAAAAAATTTTCAATATATCAGAAAATTACCGGATATTTTTGTGTACTTTTTAATTTATAAGACGTAATTTCCTATGAAAAAAAGGAATCCCATATCTGGGATTCCCACATTTTTTTATTTTCTATGCAATGGCTGTTTTCTTCTGTTATTTCAAAAATCCAAACAGCCCTTTTTTCTCATATGGTTCTTTTTTGACTGCACCTGACTCATATCCTGTTCCGTCAATGACAGCCTTTAATTCCTGCTCATCAATATCCTGCTCCGTGATGATCACGGTCTGTTTTTTACTGTGAGAGGAAGATACTTTTTTGACCGGAAATGCGCCACGAACAGCTTCATTTACATGATTTTCGCACATTCCGCACTGCATTCCATCCACATCCACTGTAATCTTTAACATATTTACTCCCTGATCTGTCAGCCCGCCTCCTCACAGTCGCAGGACTGTACTACGACACTTTTAATTCTTTGTTTATCGATATAACCACATGCTTTCAAACCTGCAAGCACTACCGCATTCCAGCTTTTTGCCGATAATTCCTTTATGGTATCATCATCAAGTTCGATCGTACATGCCTTTTCTCTGTCACATACCGCCCCACATGCGATACGATACATATTTTTTCTACTGATAGCCCCGATTTCTTCTAATAAATTGACCATGCGATAAACAGTTGCCGCCCCGATTCCCGGATCAACTTCTGCTGCTCTGTAATAGATTTCCTTGCAGCAAGAACAATCTTCATTGAGAATCACGTCCAGCAGCATCAGACGCTGCTTGGTAATACGACAACCCTGTTCTCTCAATCTTTGAATGACAATTTCTTTCTGCATCTGGGTTCTGTGGTAATTTGCCGTTTCATGATTTTTCTTTTTCTGACTGTTTACTCCTGCCGTCATGGTCTCCTCCTATATTAATGACAGTGCCCTCCGCACTTTCCACAATCGCCTCCGCACTGAAGGGATTTTCCGTTTTTCTTATCGCGAACCATGCTGCGGATGATAAGTCCCACAATTACCACAACTACTGCTCCCGTTACAACTGTTCCCATAAGATAATCCTCCTTGTTTTCCGAAGGAAAATGCCTGCTATGCCTGCATAGCATGTGCCTCTGCAGGAGCAGAGGATTTTCCTCCTTGTTTTCCTTCTTATTATGAATATGGCTGCCATGTCAACACACACGGCAGCCACCTTAGAAGCAGTGCTTATCTTGCGCCTGCCATGCCTTTTACATTTACTTTTAATGTATCGCTCTCTTTGTAAGGTCTGAATAACAGATATAAAAGACCGATTACAAGTACGAAAGCAACAACAGTTCCAATACCGAATGTACCGGTTGTGATCAATGTACCGATCTGGTAGATACATAAGGATACTACATATGCTAAACCACACTGATATCCGATTGCAAACCAGAACCATTTTGTATTGTTCATCTCTCTCTTGATAGCTCCCATTGCAGCGAAGCAAGGTGCGCATAAGAGGTTGAATACCAGATAGCCGTATGCAGCTACCGGAGTCATAACAGCGGCAAGGTTGCCCCAAAATTCAGTACCATCTTCTGCAACTTCTGCGAAACCAAATAACATACCGAATGTTGCTACGACGTTCTCTTTTGCGATCAGACCGCTGATTGCTGCAACTGCCATCTTCCAGCCGTTACCACTCTGTGTCCATCCAAGCGGAGTAAAGATCCAGCCGATTGCAGAACCGATCTTTGCAAGGATACATTCTGCCTGGGCAGCCTCAAGAGCAGCACCCTCAAGTCCATCGAAACTTAACATACCAAAGCCTGCATCTGTCCATCCAAAGTTCATCAAGAACCATAAGATGATGGTTGATAACGTGATGATCGTACCAGCTTTTTTGATGAAAGACCAGCCACGCTCCCACATACTTCTTAATACGTTGCCAACTGTCGGCCAGTGATATGCCGGAAGCTCCATAACGAATGGTGCCGGATCGCCAGCGAACATTTTTGTTTTCTTTAAAATAATGCCGGAGCATACGATTGCTGCCACACCTACGAAGTATGCGCTCCATGCAACCCATCCTGCATTGTCGAAGAAAGCACCTGCGATCAAAGCGATAATTGGGAGTTTTGCCCCGCAAGGAATAAAGGTTGTTGTCATGATCGTCATTTTACGGTCACGGTCGCTCTCAATTGTTCTTGATGCCATAACACCAGGAACACCACATCCACTACCGATCAGCATCGGAATGAATGATTTTCCGGAAAGTCCGAATTTGCGGAATACACGATCCATGATGAATGCGACACGTGCCATGTAACCACAGGACTCTAAGAATGCAAGGAACAGGAACAGTACTAACATCTGCGGTACGAAACCAAGTACTGCACCTACACCGGAGATCACACCATCTACGATCAGACCTGTCAGCCAGTCAGCACATCCGATGTTTTCAAATAAACTCTGTGCACCAGGGATGATCCATTCACCAAACAGCGTATCATTTGTCCAGTCTGTTAAGATAGAACCAATCGTTGTTACAGATACATAATATACCAAAAACATTACAACTGCAAAGATCGGGATTGCAAGCCAGCGGTTTGTCACGATACGGTCGATCTTATCGGAAGTTGTAAGTTTCTCTTTGCTGCTCTTTGAAACACATTCGCCAATGATGGATGAAATGTATACATAACGCTCGTTTGTAATGATACTCTCAGTATCATCATCAAACTTATCTTCCATTTCCTTGATCTCATATGATACATCCGGAACAGATTTCATCTGCTCTTTGATCTTGTCATCTTTCTCTAATAACTTGATCGCAAAGAAACGTTTCTGATCCTCTGAAACAATACCGCTCAGTTTGTTCTCAACCTCTGTGATCACATCTTCTGCATCTTTAGAGAACTCATGTACCGGAACCATGTTCTTCTTCTGCTGTGCAAGTGCAACTGCCTTCTCAGCAGCTTTCTGGATACCGGTTCCCTTTAATGCAGAAATCTCAACGACTTCACACCCAAGCTTTTTGCTTAATTTGTCAATATGTATCTTGTCACCGTTCTTCTCAACAAGATCCATCATGTTGATTGCCATAATAACCGGAATGCCAAGTTCCATCAACTGTGTGGACAGGTAAAGGTTACGCTCGATGTTTGTACCATCTACGATATTTAAGATGGCGTCCGGTCTGTCGCCGATCAGATAATTACGGGCAACAACCTCCTCAAGTGTATATGGAGATAAGGAATAAATACCCGGTAAGTCCATGATGACAACATCCTTATGTCCCTTTAATTTACCTTCTTTTTTTTCTACTGTTACTCCAGGCCAGTTACCTACGAATTGGTTAGAGCCAGTCAAAGCATTAAATAAAGTTGTTTTTCCGCAGTTTGGGTTACCTGCGAGTGCAATTTTTACTGCCATAACTTTTCTCCTTTTATTTTTAGTTTGCTGCAACTTGCTTTTGTTTGCTACTGCTTGCTTTCGTTTGCTATAGCTTGCTTTAGTTTGTCTTTTCTGCCTTTTGTTAGCATTTGCTAACGCTAGGGCAAAAAAATTACTCTACCTCGATCATCTCAGCATCTGCTTTTCTTAAGGATAATTCATATCCTCTTACAGTTACTTCGATCGGATCACCAAGCGGTGCTACTTTTCTTACATAGATATCCACACCCTTTGTGATGCCCATGTCCATGATTCTTCTCTTGACCGGGCCCTCGCCAGTCAGTTTTTTGACCTTTACGGTACTGCCGCAGGCTACTTCTTTCAACGTCTTCATCGTTTCGCTCCTTTTCATTTTTGTATCATGAAACTGCGCTGTTGCAACAGTTTTATACCATAATTTTATTCGCCATGTCTTTTCCGATCGCAACTCTTGAATCCTTGATGTTAACGATCATATTACCGTCGATCTCTGATACGACTGTAACTTCTCCGCCTGGAACAAAGCCAAGATTCTCTAAAAATCTTCTAGTTTCTTCTTTTCCACCGACTTTTTTAATCGTACTCGGTTCTCCTGTGTTTAACATAGTAAGCGGCATCATTTCTTCCTCTTTTCTCCTACTGTATTGATAATGATTTTCATTTCTTACTTTGGTTAGTATATTCTAACGTTCATTAGATGTCAATAACATTATTGATATTTTTTCTCATTAATTTTCATTTCATGGAAAAAAACGGATATTACAGAGACTTTTTTCACAGTTTATCGTCAAATTGCACAATAAAATATGAGAATTTCAGGTCATTTGACTTTCAGTCTGACATGAAATTGCAGTTTCTCTATCCTACCCGTTTTATGTATTATAATTTTTACAGTTCTTCTATCTGTAATTGTACCTTCCACACGGTATGCGCCTCATCGCGCAAAAACTCTTCCGGCAGATCCGGTCCACAGGAATTACTTCCAATGCCCATCATCCGCGCATCCAGCGACAGTAAGGAACCAGACGCCGGTTCCAGTTCAAAATTATGCCTTTTTCCTGCCAGTTCTTCCACCGTGTAATCCGAAACGTTAAAATCCAGATAATTATCTGCCTCCGCAAGCAGACGGTATTTTTCATTTTCAAGTGAGACATATCGGCAGTGATAATGGCTTCCATTCTCCTGTGGTCTGATATAATTTTCATGCAGGTCTTCTACCTCTGCCTGAAACATATCGACATAACAGTGTTCCCTTTTATCAATATAGCTTTCATCCGGTCCATAGCCGTAATAAGTAACATGACGCATAGAGCGCTCAACCGGCAGCATGATCCCAAGCCGTGGCAGCGGCGGCATCGCCATATCTTTGTGCGCATCAAGCGTTACTATGACCCTGCCCCAGCGGTTCACACACCAGTCGGCATGAAGGTGCACTGCCGGCTGACGGTATATGGCTGCAATCCCTATATCTGCCACATAATGTGCCTCCCCGTCCAGACAGAATGCATCGGAATGATATACTTTGGTCATTGCCGCATCGTAGCCTGCCTCTTTCCACTTCTCCTTGATCTGGATGTCATTGTCTGTGGGTGCACGGTAAATCTGATATCCCGCATGTCCCCAGAGAATAGATTTTCCATCTTTGAAAATGCCGGTCGGCGCTCCGGTCTTCTTCCCAAAGGCAACACGAAGTGTACCGCATAATACGATCCATTCCTCCGGCTCCTCCACAAGTACGACCTCATGTTCCGCTCTGTTTTCCCTCTGCAAAACCGATACTTTCCGCTCCTGCATGCAAAACTGTGCAAATCCAAACGTACTGCTGCACGCTGCATATTCCACCGCTTTTTTCCGGATAAACGTCAGTTTTACATACACATCCATGTTTTCCAGCAGCTTTGGCACCGGGATCGTCAAGGCTGCTTTCTCATGCGGCAGCAGATGTGGCAACTCTTTTGTTCCATCTGCAAGAATGACTGTTTCGTCCTGTGCACTTCCCCCCGCTTTGATCTCATAACACAGCTCTGCCTCGCCGGATGCCTCAAGAAAATCAAACCTGTTTTCCACCAGGAACATACCATTGGCTGCATCGATCTCTGTGACAAAAACCGGACAGATCGCATTTTTCCATTCCCGAAGTCCCGTGTGCGGTGTACGGTCTGGATAGAGCAGCCCATCGACACAGAAATTGCCGTCGTGAAAGCGTTCCCCGTGATCGCCCCCATACAGATAGCGCTCTTTTCCGTTCTCTGCCACACCGTCATAAATGGCATGATCGCACCATTCCCAGACACAGCCCCCTAAAAATCCCTCATAACGGTACATTCGGTCCATATAGGCGCGGATACCGCCCGGTCCATTTCCCATTGCATGGACAAACTCACACATAAAATAAGGCTTTTTGTTTCCCGGATCTGCAAAATACTCATCAATCCATTCCACATGCGGGTACATTCTGCTGTAAAGATCGATCATGGATGTGTCGTTTACGTGACCTTCTGCTTCATAAACCGCCCCCTCGTAATGTGTCAGGCGTGTCGGGTCATATGCCTTGACCCAACGTCCTGCTTTCTCAAACGAATTTCCGTAACCGGACTCGTTCCCAAGCGACCAGATCAGGATACAGGGTGCATTTTTATCCCGCTTTACACAGCGCTCCACGCGGTCTATTACTGCCTTATCAAACATCGGATCCATTGCCAGCGTACAAAAAGTCTTTTTTGAAGAGCCCCCATAAAAAGAAGTTACTCCGTGCATCTCAATATCCGCCTCTGCGATCACATAAAAACCGTATCTGTCACAGTACTCCGGAAACCACGGTGCATTGGGATAATGGCTGGTGCGGATCGCATTAATATTATGCGATTTCATCAATTTGAGGTCTTCCTCCAACTGTTCCCTGCTTATGGTATAGCCTGTCTTTGCATTGCTGTCATGGCGGTTCACACCGCGTATCTTGATCGGTCTCCCATTTAGTTTCACTACGGATGACTCAATGTGGATTTCCCGTATGCCCACATTCTGATGCAGGATTTCGTTTTCCGTCCGAATCTCAAGCGTATACAGATACGGCGTCTCCGCGCTCCATAACCTGGGATGTTTTACCGGAAACACAAGCTTTGCCTCACTTCCATTCGACACCAGTGTTGTCTGCCCCTCTGCTTCCACGCTGCCGGAAGCATCTCTTAGTATGGCACGCACGAAAAGCTCCCGCCTGCTGCCGCCCGTCGAGCGGGAAAGGGAAAGACAGACCTCCGCGCTCTGCGGTGTTACCTGATCTTCCCCAAACGTGATCCCGGTCGTCACTGTGTAATCACGCACAAAGTCACATGGGCGTTCGATCAGCCAGACATCCCGGAAAATACCGGACATCCGGAACTTATCCTGATCTTCCAGATATGTACCGTCACACCATTTTAACACGAGAACATCCAGACGGTTTGTGCCGTCGGCCAGCAGCTCTGTCACTTCAAATTCACTCGGCGAATGGGAAACCTGACTGTAACCTGCAAATGTTCCGTTTACCCACACATAAAAGCAGGAATCCACACCCTCAAAATAAAGATAACTGCGCGACTGTGTCTGTGACTCTCTCAAAAATTCTGTTTCGTACAGCCCGCACGGATTTTCATCCGGGACATAGGGCGGATCGAACGGGATCGGAAACCGCACATTGATATACTGGTGGCTGTCATATCCATGGTTCTGCCAACAGGATGGAACCGGTATACTGTCCCATCCCCCCTCATTTATATGCCGGCAGACATCCGTTATGTCCGCGCCCTTTCCCTCACCGGCAATGCCTGCAAACACTTCTGCCGCACTGGAAAAATAATGAAATTTCCAGTTTCCGGAAAGACAGTTTCTGCGACTCTCTCCGTTTTCATCCTGTGGCTCGCAGCAGCATCTCGTCTCCTCCGTCCCCACATGTAAAATCTCCGGGTCTTCAAAATATTTTTCCAGTCTCATAGAAATTTTCCTTTCTGCATCACGCATTACTCCGGCAGGACAGGAATGGCAAATGACACAAGCTCGAATGGATGATAAACGATCACATCTGTCCTCTCTCCCTCGCTGTCCTCCAGCAGATTTACCGGCTGTACCGCAAATGGCAGCACCAGTTTTCCTCTTGTACCATCCTGTTCACTCAGACGGATGATGATATTTTTTTCGTCCTCACTCATCTTTACCGCCTGCACATAAAGTGTTTTTTTCTCTGCTGCCTTCTGTATGACCGCATCGATACGTCCGTCGAACTGCTGCGGCAAGGCAGTCTTTTTAAGTGGTACATTAAATTCAAACGCCCTGCGGTTGATCCCTGCATCCAGATGGTTTCCTGCATGTGGAACGATCCGGTAACAAAAATCATGTTTTCCCATATCTGAGGTAATATCCGGACGGATCGTCGCGCGCAGCAGACTTAATGTAATATGATTTTCATCGACCCCGACACCATATTTTCCATCGTTTAAGATCGCAATTCCGCCGTCCGACTCTGCCATATCGCACCATTTATGCATACACACCTCAAATCTTGCCTGCTGCCAGGAAGTATTCTTATGGGTCTCCCTGCGTATAAATCCGGCGCTGGTATCGCACACCAGTTCTCTGGACACCAGATTCATCCCAAATTCCATCTTCGCAAGTTTGTGTTTCTCATGCCAGTCCACCAGATGTTCCACTTCGATCTCGTTGCTGTCCGCAAACAGCCGTATCTGCATCTTCCAGCTGCTCGCCTCTGTGCCAAGCACCACCTCAAACAATGCACATGCACCATCTGCCACCACCAGATGAAGCGGTTTTTTCACAGTGATCTCAAGCTCTTTCTCTTTGTAGTTCGGCAGAATATCCCATGCGTCATAAACACCCGGCAGATCCTGATAAATGTGCAGTTTGTGAAACGCACCATCCGTCCATTCACGGTCAAGATCCCTGTCATAAAAACTTTCCATGCTCCCGTCTTTCGCAAAACAGATTTTCGCATGCGCGGTTTCTACCCGGACCCGATACGGCTCATCTACATATTTGACTGTAATCCAGTCCGCCGGTCTTTCTGCCAGAAGCCGTGCCTTTTTCTCCATCTGCCCTGCATCCATGGTCTCAAACGGTGCCATCTGCGGGCACACAAATGCACCTTTTTTTCCTTTCCGCAGAACCGGTCCATCCTCCATCTCAACAAAGGTAACTTCCGTCCGCTCCTGCCCTAACGAGTTAAAATAGGTATCCCCTGTTCCAATCAGGGAATCCACACATTCCCTCACTTTTTTATAGTCCTCCATCGCATCCTCGTAGACCGGATGGATATGACTTCCCGGCAGGATATCATGGAACTGATTGACCAGAAACTTCTTATATATATCCCGCACCTGTTCTGCAGGATAAGTTTCTCCCGAAAGGCAGCGCAGGGACAATAACAGTTCTGCCTCGCGCAGGGCAAATTCCAGCTCCCGGTTCTCACGTTTCAGGTTGGATTTCGTTGTGAATGTCCCCCTGTGCATTTCCAGATATAATTCACCATCCCACACAGCAAGATTTTCATTTCCCTTTAAATTCTTTTCCAGAAAACTTGTGCCCCCGGTCTGCTCGGTCTTTGGCATGACAGACAGTTTGTCAAACCGGTGCATCAGTTCGATCATCTCCTCCGTAGCACCGCTGCCCCCATCGCCATATCCAAACATGGACAACGTCTGTCCGCCGCTCTCCTTATCCTGATATGCCTCCCAGTTCTCCTGGATCTGGCTTGGCATATTCCAGGTGATAAAGTGTGTTGGAGGAACACATGCATAGACATCTGTGCCATCGATCCCGCGCCATATAAAATTATTGTGCGGAAAACGGTTGGTATCGTTCCATGTGGACATTTTATTTGACACAAAATACTCCACTCCGCTCTTTTTCAAGATCTGCGGCAGTATCCAGCTGTTTCCAAAAACATCCGGCAGCCATGCATTATTGACAGTCTTACCGAACCGGCTGCGGAAATACATCTGTCCATACAGACACTGGCGGATCAGACTTTCCGCCGACGGGATATTGCAGTCCGGCTCAATATACATCGCCCCGACCGGTTCGAAATTGCCCGCCGCGATCTTTTCCTTTAATTCCTCAAACAGTTCCGGGTAATATTTTTCCAGAAGTTCATAGGTATACGCCTGTGTATGCGTGTAATGAAAATCCTGGTACCGGTCCATCAGCCGCATCTGAATCAGCACGGTGCGCGCATTCTTCTGTACCGCATGGATCCTGCGCCAGTAATAGGCAATATCAAGATGCGAATGCCCTACTAATGCCACATTGCCGCTGCCGCGGAAATCACCATTTTCATAGATATGTTTCTCTATGTAAGCAGATGCCGCGCGGATTCCCTCATTGACATATTCATACTTCTCCCGCTCCATGGATGGCGACTCCTGATTTTGTCCGATGCATTCCCTCAGTGTCTCAAAGTCAATCTCGTTTAAGGCATTATTTAATTCCTGATTTAAGAATTTTCTGTAATCTTCATTAAAATAGGTACTTTTTGAAACATCCAGAAGAAGCTGCAGATCATAAAAAAGGCTCAGTGCATCCTGATTTACTGTTGCAAGATATAATCCCTGAAATTCCTGTCTGCACCCCTTTAATTTCATGGAATCCGGATTTCGCTCATCATCCGGCTTTGAACGGTTGTACCCCTCCATCTCGATCAGGAGTTCCCCGCTGTCAATGTAAGGACTGAGCAGTACACGGTCACGGTTTGGATCCATGCCGCCCACATAAACCCCATTGACCTTTACAATGATCTCCGCCGCCGTCCACATGGAAAGCCACAGCTCTTTTCCCTGCATCTCTTTTGGCACGGTCACTTTTGCCTTAAAAAAAACCGTTCCGTCGGGCGTAAAATAAATATCGCCCTTTTTTAATCTGCGATAACCACCCGGATAATACTCATAAGTGTTCTCTCCCGTCTGTCTCGCATCCGTAATTTCAATATCTGTAATCTCATATTTACTTTCATATAAAAACCGTTTCAGCCATCCGGCTCGCAGATCCGTATACTCCTCCGGTCTCATGCTTCTGCGGACTACCTGTACAAATGCCATTGCCTCTTCCTCCTTAAATCGTATCCCAGAAAAACGGTTTTTTCCGTTCTGCAAAAACCGTGACGTCTATCCCAAGATCTCTTTTTATTTCTTCCTCGATCCAGCTCATACAGCGTGGTACGATCGCACACTTCGAACATTCCCCCTGCAGCCTGACATGTAAAACATTTCCATCAGTTCCGGTAAGATCAATAAAACCGCCATCCCCCTGCAATTTAGGGGCTATCACTTCATCCACATATTTTTTTAATCTCTCGTCCATTTTTATCCCTTTACTGCTCCTGCTGTCATACCATTGATAAAATATTTACTTGCAAAAATGTAAATGACCAGAATCGGAACGATCGCGATGGTCGCCCCGGCAAACATGATATTCCATGCTGCTGCACCATCGCCCGCATTCTTTAACATGGTCACCCCGACTGTCAGGGGACGCTTTGAGGCATCCGTCATTGTAAATACCAGCGGAAGGATATATTCGTTCCAGCCTCCGCGGAAAGACAATAGCGCCACGGTTGCAAGGATCGGCTTTAATACCGGAAGAATGATCTTATAAAATGTCTGGAAAAATGTGCATCCATCGATTTTTGCCGCCTCATCGAGTTCCTTCGGGACCGAATTCATATAGCCGCGGATCAGGAAAATATAAGTTGCCTGTGCAGTTCCCGCCGAGATGAACACAACGCTCCAGAGAGACGTATTCATATGGATTTTTACCGCCAGTTCAAACAGTGGACGCAGTGTTACCGATCCTACATTTACAAACATAAATGCCACAAACAGACCATAGATCAGTTCCTTGCCCCTGAAATTTTTACGGGCAAATACATATCCTGCCATGCTTGTGACAACTAAGGTCAGGATCATGACACTTAAAGCAAGGAATATACTGTTTCCTGTGTACACCGCAAAGTTTGCAGAATTCCACGCATCAATAAAATTCTGTACGATCCATTCAGATGGGAAAATATTGATCCCGCCTGTAAGTAATTCCTGGTTCTTCTTAAACGCCCCCAGCACTACATAAAAAATAGGGTACAGCGTCAGGAACGCCACAAACGACATGAGCAGAACTACCAGGAAACGGATGACCTTTGTGCCGGTAGAATATACTGCCGTGTCATTTTTCTTTCGCATTTTCATCTGTAAAACCTCCTTATACCACCTCATCAAGTTTTCTTGCAAAATACATATAAACAGCTGTCACGATACCAATGATCAGCGCAGCAACCAAGCTTAACACGGTCGCATAACCGATCTGTGGGTTTGTCCCGACATCTTTTCCAAAAATAAGCTGGTAAATATATAAAAACATGACCTGTGTACGGTTGTTCGGTCCGCCGTTTGTAAGTACCATGATTGACTCATAATCCTTAAATGCCCCGGTGATCGCCAGCATTAAAATAATTTTTAACATCGGGCTTAACATCGGCAGTGTGATCTTAAAAAATGTCTGAATTCCATTTGCCCCGTCGATTTTTGCCGACTCATATACGTCCTCCGAAATGCTCGACATTCCTGAGATAAAATAGATCATATAATTACCAAAACCTGCCCAGAGTGCAACAATCAGAACCGACCACATGGCGGTCTTTGCATCCCCTAACCAGTTAACATTCTGCCCTATCACGCCGATCGCCTTTAACACGCCGTTTAAAACGCCATTATACGCCGCAAAGATAAATCCGAATACCATACTTGACACTGCGGTAGAAATGATCGTCGGCATAAAATAGACCCCCCGGAAAAAGGAGCTGCCCCTTAATTTCTGGTTCAGAAAAACTGCCATAATCAGTGCCAGCGGAATGATAAATATAATTTTGAGCACCGCATATTCAAATGTGTGCAGCACACTCTGCCAGAACGTCGTATCGGTAAGCATACGCTCAAAATTGTGCATTCCGGTATACGTCGCCGTCAATCCATTGTACTCGTAACATACATATCGGAAAATCCAGCAAAACGGGTATACTGAGACTACCAGTAACATAATGACCGCCGGCAAAAGCATAAGACCTGCCGCAATATCTCCCTTGTTTTTTGCGCGTTTCAGCCGTTCCGCAAAACTAAGGTTCTTTTTTGTTTTTATCACTGTCGTATTATTTTTACTCATATGACTCTCCATTCCTGCGTGTGAAAAATCCCACTTTTCACACTGCCCTCCATTTTTATGCTGCCTGCATCCATATACTCCTGTCTTTCCATGGCGCTATCCTTCCATGGCAACGGGTCCATATGGATGCAGGCATCCTTTTCTTTCCTGCATCCATACCAGGACAGCGTTTTACTCTGTTTTATAGGTAACGGTTCCTGCTGACGGCTGAAGCGGATCATAGTTCTCAACAATGACACGTTTGCATGTTCCATTGGAAAGTCCGCTCTCAAGTGCTGCATTATAGCGTGTATTCAGATCTTCGATGGCTTCATCTGCACTGACATATCCAAGTACTACATTCCATAACACGGTCTTCCAGTCATCTCCCTCTACGCTGACTGCCGGTGTTGCCGGATAAACATCCTCGTAATCCTGAAGTTCAAAATCTGCAAGTCTGCCAATATTGCTTGTATCGACAATGTTGCTCATATAACCGGATAACGGAATGCTGTAACCACCCTCAAAATATCCCTTTAAGAAATCTTCACTTGAAAAATATTTGATGACTTCCCATGCTGCATCTTTATTTTCACAGGAACTTAGCATGACATATCCGCCGTTCGGTGAGCAGCTCAGCGCGCCTTTGACTTCACCGGTCAGAGTTGGCAGTTCTGCTACACCCCAGTCAAAGGAGCACGGGAACTGATCGGTAAATACACCTGCTTCCTGGGATGCATTTCCCCAGAGTGCAAATGCACCCTGTGCAAATAATGCACGGCTGTTATCTACGCCCTGATTTTCAGAGCCTGGAAGCACAGAACCATCTGCATAAAGTTTTGCCGCTTCCTCCACGATCTCTTTCCAGCTGCTAAAATCATATACGCCATTGGCATAATCATATCCGCCAGGAGTTGCGCCGCTCATCTCACCACATCCCTCTAACCATCTTGAAAACGGACTGGATGAAGTGAATGCGATCCCGTAAGTGGAATCATTGGTAGCTGCTTTGGCAAGCTCCACGAAATCTGATAATTTTGACGGTATCTCTGTTGCCCCGGCAGCATTTACCAGATCTTTGTTCCACTCAATCCTTGTTCCGGTACGGACACCGTTTGGAACCCAGTAGATATCATCCCCAAAGGAGGTAAGTCCCTCGTATTTATGGTCATATGCCTCCGTTACTTTCTGAAATTCTTCGTCCCCTGCGATATAGTCTTTGATGTTATAGAAGATACCGGCATCCACATATGTCTGTAATGTCATGTTATCGGATGCCTGGATGCTGATAATGTCCGGTGCCGTTCCGCCCTGATAGGCAAGCTGGATGGAATTGGCCCAGTCATCTGTCAGTATCGTGTAATTGATCTGTATATCACTGTGGCTCGCATTGAAAGAATCGATCATCTCATTCATATATGCCTCGTCATGACGGTTGTTTGTCCAGAATTCAATCGTCGCTGCACCGTCTTTCTTCGTATCCGATACTGCTGTCTCTGTTCCTGAAGCGGTCGTATCTTTCGCACTTTCTGTTCCCCCATTGTTTCCGCAGCCTGTAACAGAAATTATCATTGCCGCTGCAAGCATTGCACTAATCACTTTCTTTTTCATAGTTTTCTCCTTCCTTTGTTTCAGGTGTTTTCTGTTGTGACTATCATGCCAGATTTTTCATTTCCGAACAACGGCAGTTTCCACGAACAATGTAACACTTTCTAATATCCGGTCATAAAACTTATACAAACTGCCCCTTTTGCTTTCCATATCTCCATGTTAATATATACAAGTATTTTAATAAAACTTTTTTATTTTTGTATATCATTACAATTGCAGCGCAATATATGATTGATGAAAGGGGGATTACACAATGAACGAACATATGGATGTCACACTGATGATCGCAGATGATGAATCCTTCATATTGAGAGGCTTAAAAGAAATTGTTTCGGATTCTGACCTGCCCCTGAAACTGATTGGAACTGCCGGGAACGGCATGGATGCCTTTGCACTCCTTCTCTCTTCCAGCCCTGACATTGCGATCATGGATATCCGCATGCCGGGCATGGACGGACTGGAAGTGATCCGCAGGGCAAGAGATGCCGGACTTACCACTCACTTTCTGATCCTGAGCGGTTATAATGACTTTTCCTATGCACAGGAAGCGATCCGCTACAATGTCCACGGATATTTTTTAAAACCTTTAAATATCCCGGAATTCAGGCAGGCACTTTCCGCCGAATACCAGGATGTCCTTGCCACACGCGCAAAATCTGCATCCGATACAATCAGCACGGACGAACTGAGCAGCCTGATGGAATCTTCGCGTTCCTATTTTCTTGCACAGCTTCTGCAGGGTGAGATTTCCTCTGCCGACGTGACAAATGCACGCTTAAATTTTCTGCATATAAACCTTGGTCCCGATTCCTCCGTGGCTGTCATACTGACACCGGAAAACTCTGACTCCGATTTTGAGACCGACTTTGCATCTATCATCACACATACCATCCATCCGGTCTTAAAAACATTTTTTTATGAGGCGTTTCTCTATCAGGAACAGCAGATCGTATGTATCATCAATCTTTCTGCCGGAAACGAAGATCTTCTGCTTGCAAGGATCAAAGCCTGTCTCACCGGCCTGCGGAAAAAAAACGGACTTTCTTTTTTAGCTGCGGTCGGAACGATTGTACCGGAACTGTGCCAGTGCTCTGCCTCTTATCAGGCAGCCCTCTCCGCACTGTCCTACCGCATTTACGGAACAGACACAAAAATCTTTGATTCCGGCATCATCTGCCACCAGCTGCCCCAGGAATCGCCCCGCAGTATCGATTCCGCACCACTTGCTGATGCCATTTTAAACGGTGATACCACGCGGATCAAAGATTACTGCTCGGCATTTTTTGATTCGCTGTTTTTTGTGCGCATGCCACCACCAAACTACATATTCGGGATGTTTTTATTTCTGATTTCCAACGTCCAGAAAGATATCGCCATCAAATCCAGTCATCCAGTCTCTTTTCCGGAATTTACCTTTGATGACTTAAATATCCTCCCATCTGTATCTGAACTTAAGGACTGGCTCATTGATTTCTTTCTGAATTATTCCGAGCTGCTGACCGCAAGCCATAACGGCCATGACCAGATCATCCGTCAGGCAAAGGAGTATATCCGGTCACATCTTGACTGCAATATCAAGGCGAAGGATGTCGCAGCACTTGTCGGGCTGAGTGAAGCGTACTTTACCATATATTTTAAGAATCACTCTAGTGTGAACTTCCGTGACTATATCCTGTCCGAGAAAATGGAGTACGCAAAATCCCTGATCTGTGCACAAAACTGTTCGATCACGGAAATCGCTTACCAGATCGGTTACCAGGATTACCGCTCCTTTTCCCGCGCATTTAAAAATACCGTCGGCATGTCGCCCTCCGAATATTTAAATGCCGCCAGCAAAAATACTTCCCCATGAAAGGACTTCCTTATGAAACACTCTATATTTTCCACAAAATTAGCCATGAAGATCTGGCTTTATATCATGCTGACTGTTATTGCAATCCTGCTTGTCGTAGGCATCGCATTAGAAATATTTTTCCGCCACTATTTGGCAAACGAAACCCTGCGGAATGCCACACGCGATACAACCTACGCTGCCGACGCATTTTCCGAGGAATATGAAAATATTTTAAAACGTTTTGTCAGCCATACGGCATCTGCGGACTCCTACCAGCTCATGTGTGATGTGTCCGTACCACACACCAAAGAGTACATGAACTTAAATACGAGTCTGCAGTCACAGCTCTCCCTTTATACGGACAGCAGCTCACTGATCCACACTGCCATGTTTTCCGACACCAAAGGCCAGCTTTTCTACTCCTATAAATCAAGACTGCGCGATGACACCTTTTCGCCGACGGACACATATGCACTGTCCGGCGCCCCCTCCATCTGCATTCATCCTGCCACACAAAGTCCTTTCCGCGGCCAGTCGGACATGGTTGTCATTACTTACCTTCTTACCGTCAATCCGAGTGAGCGGATGGTATTGTTAGCTGACTCCTACGAAAACTGTGATGCTGTTTTATATTTTTTCCTGAATGCACAGCATATCCAGGATTATCTGGCTCTTTATTACAACGGAAGCACCTCGGATGTCCTGCTCTACCTTACCGACGGCTCCGGTACTCCCATCAGCCTGTCCTCTGCGGATGACAATTATGCCATCGCCACGGACACAGCCATCCAGCGCGGCATCCGCTATCTGTCCGGTACCGGCAATAAATTACTGCACACCGGTGACCGCTATATCCTTCTCGTGCCGATTGCAAACAGCGACCTGTATCTGGCAAATATCCTGCCGGAATATGCGGTTTATACCAGGATCCGCAGCCTTGACCTTATGCTCTTATCGATCGCTCTGGTCATGTTTTTACTGATTCCGTTCCTGCTGTTTTTTGTGACACGTTTTGTCACAAAACCGCTGAAACTCCTGATGCAGTCCGTACAGGAGATTGAAATAGGGACCTATGAAAAACCGGCTGACGGAATCCCTCCTGCCGACGAGATCGGTCAGTTAAGCCGCTCCATCGATTCCATGTATCAGACAATCCAGCAGCAGTTCCGGCAGATCAAACAGGATGAACGGGAGAATTTCCAGATGGAACTGCGGCTGCTCTCCGAGCAGATCAATCCACATTTTCTTTACAATACACTGGAATGTATTAATATGGAAATCTACAATCATCATAATGATACTGCCTCCTCGATGCTGTCAAACCTCGGCGGCTACCTCCGCATCAGCTTATCTTACGGAAACAGCCAGCATCTGATCAGCCAGGAGGTCGACCAGGTCAAAGCCTACGTCAATATCATGAATTACCGTTTTCGGCACAGTATCCATCTGACCACCAATATTGACGGTGATCTGCTCTCCATGAAGATTTTAAAATCCATTTTACAGCCTCTGGTTGAAAATGCCTTAAAGCACGGTTTTTCCATCGACAGCAGTGTCTATTTCCCGATTGCTCCCATGATCGATATTTCCATCTGGAGAGAGCCTGACACCTTAAGTATCGCCATCACAGACAACGGTGCCGGCATAGATATAGAGCACGCCAAAGAAATCATGTATGGTTCAGGGACAGATGCAGACGGCAGACATCATGTCGGACTTCACAATATTTACCATCGTCTCAACTCCTTTTACGGAAAAACAGACATTACATTTTCTTCCATTCCTTTTTACGAAAATAAAATTCTGATCCGTTTTCCTTATCAGAATTTCTGTGAAACACAGAATGAATGTGACTGACAAAAAACCGCTGGGCAGCGATGTACTCGCCATCCAGCGGTTTTATTCTTAACATAAAGATATCTCAGGCACCGGCGCTATCAGCTGTAACACTGCAAATGTGTTCTTTTCGAGGGTTATTACCCCTCTTTCTTCCCCGGCTTTCTGTTCCATCTCCCGGATTGCCACCCGATCCGGCTTCTCCAGGGAATTAAAAGCTTCTTTTTCCATTCCGCCCAACAGCCATACACGCTCAACCTGATACGGTTTTCCAGTCTCATCACAAATGGTAAGCTGTTTTTCCTTCTCCGACGCATTCACGATTTTGCAATAAACTGCGCCTGTCGCATCATCTCTTACCGGATTATAATAGACCTGCTCCATCTGTGTTTTCTTTTCTTCCCCAAGAGTATCTAACACCGATGTCCCTTTCATGCATGAAAACATCTTTTGCACATAATAATTCGGCGTTGCGTACGATGTTTCTCCGTCAAACCAGATCATATCCGGCGCCCACTGTGTAAATCCAAGTCTGGCAAATAATGGTGCATAAGACGCCAGTACGACCACATCTGCATTTCTTTCCACTCCGGTTAAAAATGCAGCCTCTGCTAATGCCCCTCCAAGACAGTTTTTCTGTTCCATCAATTCAGTGTGCCCCGGGTGCGCTGCATATTCCCCTGCAAATACTTTGACATCTCTTGGATATTCATCGTAAAAATCTGTATGCGCATAAAACCAGTCCGGTTCCACATAATAATGTTCATCTACTGCATATACATAATTTTTCTGTGTTTTTACTGCGCCATGATAATATTTCCATGCCTTTTCATAACGTTCTGATGTGATATCCGGTCCTGCAGAACCGATCAGCCGGATCTCCGGATATTTTGCATGAATGCATTCTTCAAACAGACGATACCTCTCAAAAAATCCGGACTTCTCTGTCTCCCACTGTTCATTGCCAATTCCAAGCATTGTAAGATGGAACGGTTCTTTATGTCCCATTGCCACGCGCACACTGCCCCATCTGCCGTCTTCCGCACCATTTGCAAACTCGATCAGATCCAGTGCATCCTGTAAGTACTGCCCAAACGCCTCCGTCCCGGGCTGTACCATCTCATAAGACTGATACTGGCATGCCAGTCCGACGTTTAACACAGGAAGCGGTTTCGCACCAAGTGCCTCGCAGAGCAGGAAAAATTCATAATATCCCATTCCAAGTGTCTGGTTATAATGTGAAAATACACTGTGATATCCGTTTTCCTCATTTACCAGATGCACTGCCCAGCGATTCCAGTTGGATCTGCGATGCTCTACCGGTTTTAGTGTCTCCTTGAACCGGTACCGGTTAGACAATGTATTGCCTTCAATAATACACCCACCCGGAAACCGGATAAATCCAGGCTGCAGATCCTTTAATAATTCAAACAGATCCCGTCGGAAGATACCACACACGGCATCTTTTGGCATCATGGAAAAGAAATCAAACTCCACAACACCTGTCTGTTCTAACATGACAGCAAAATCTCCGCCTTTTACATCTTCTTTTGCAGTAAGTAAAAGATGATATTTTTTCCAGTTATGCGGCTCCTGTTTTTTGCCGGGCAAAAGTTCTGTTTCACCGGATGCGGCAATAATCCCGTCCTTTTGTACTGATATCTGTATTCTGCCCTGGTAAGAAATACTTCTCGCATAAAACGATACCTCATACTGCGCATCCTTTTTCAATACGATCCCGTCATAAGCCTGATTTTTAAAACCCGCCTGCGATTCCTCCGCCGTAAATCTTAAATAATGCGGATTTTCTTCCGCAACCGGGCTTCCCATGACACACCGCATTCTGGCATTTTTCTCTTTCGGATAACATTCCCAGCCATACAGTCCGTCAAATTCAGTATAATAATCTGCCTTATCCCCATAACAGTCGACAAACTCAAATGCCCTGTTTTCCAGCATCTCTGCATACAGACCTCCATCCGCCGCATAATTGATATCCTCAAAAAACAGTCCCATCATATCCGGCATGATATCCGCACGTTTTCTCTGTGAAATTGTAATCTTCATATTTCCTCTCCTTATATACATGATTTAATTTTTTTATTGTACTGCACTTTCGAAGAGGTTTCCATGTCAAACATTGCACTTTTTTTGTTCAAAACTGACCTTTACCGTAAACAGATCCGCCATCGTCTCCACTTCAAATGTTCCACCACAGGCCTCCGTAAAACTTTTCGCAATCGAAAGTCCCAGCCCGCTTCCGCCATCGGTACGGCTCTCATCCCCTCTTGTAAAACGTGCGGTAAAATCCACATCCTGTTTTAATTCACTGCGCGATGTATTGCGAATATCTGCAACTGCAGCATTTTTCTCTGTTTTTAATGAAATATAGATCCGTGAACCCTCCAGCGAATATTTGAGTGCATTACCGATCAGATTCTGGAATACCCGGTACATCCGGTCTCCGTCGGCATATACCATGACCGCCTCCTTAGGTATATCAATTTTGAATTTGTACGGGCTCTTTTGAATCTCACCGTCCATATCTGCAAGTGTCTGCCGCAGAAGCTTTCCAAAATCAATTTCTTCCATCTCAACCGCAAGCTGTCCGGATGCCGCTTTGCTGACAGAAAATACATCCTGCACCATATTTTTCAGCCGCTCCGATTTTTCTTCCAGAATCCGGATATAATCCTGAATCTCCGGTGACAGATTTTCCTCCTGTTTTAGCAGCTCAATATAACTGATAATGGAGGTCAGTGGTGTTTTAATATCATGGGACACATTCGCCACCAGTTCCACTTTCATGCGCTCGCTCTTGATACGCTCCTCTATCGCAGTTTCCATTCCCTGTCCGATCTGCTCTAATGCTTCTTCCATGGCGCGGATATCACTGTCTTCTGCTTTCACCATATCTGCCGGTTCATAATGTCCACTACTGATCTCTGTAATCCTTTTTGAAAGCTGTTCTAAAGATCTTGCCAAATTCCGGTTTCTTTTCTGATAGAAATATTCCATACCAAGCAGGATACAAAATACCCCTGCAAACCCGGTCAGCAGTAACAGCCAGTAAATAAAATTTGCCAGTCTGTAATTTACGATCAGCAGTAAAACAAGCATCACACAAGTTACCGCCAGCCCAAATACCGTAATTCCAATGATCCCATACAGAGCCCTTACCAGCCGTTTTGCAAATGGCAGGGACATATTTTTTGTCTCTGCCTGTGCGAGCAGTTTTCCGAAAAATCCATTTTGCCAGATTTTTTTATTATATTTTGCATCATTGATCCAGAAATAACAGAGCCAAAAAATCACCGGCAGTTCCACCAGACCCGGAAAATCATACTGTATCCTCAAGACAAGAAGCAGCACCAGAATCGTAGCTAAGATTTTCCATTCAAACCAGATTTTCGCACTCAGGGCGGCGATCACGCTATCTTCCTGTTTCTTTGCATCTTTGAAAAATCTGCTGGCACACAGACAAAGAATGCCTGCAATGATAAAATAAATTGCCTGTATATAGCGTTTATGCTGCTGCGTCCACCGTGTATTAAGATCGTAAAAAGAATTACAGATCCAGGAATTTCCAGCATCATCTTCTCCCATATACTGCACCGGATCTTTTGCTATGATGATCCGGATATCCGCTTTCTCCCAGGATTCTTTTTCCATCAGGTTTTGAAAACCCGGTACATACCAGTCCTCTCCCTCGCGGTAAATGCCATCTCCATAGACATCCTGCTCCACTCCGTCTTTTTCGATCGTCACTTTTTTTCCATCAAAATGAAATGCATAATTATACCCCTCCGGAAGATTTTTTAACAAAGCAGCCGTGTTGTTTTTCCCATCAGAGGATGCGCCATCTGATGATGTAGCATCTGTTACATCATCAGGCATATTTGAATACATTATTTTTCCGTCATAGCAGATCTCATAGAAAAAATTATGATCCTTATTAACGTCCGCAAAATATTCTTCTTCGCTTTTTTCCTGATAACCGGTACTGTCGTCAGACGCCATATAAATATGTTCCGTGTCTGACACCTCCTCATACGTCGTGGAAGAGTTCTCATCTGTGCCCGCAGTCTCTGCTGCATCCGGGTTTTCATAAATGTCCGACGTCGCAGCCGTGCCCACTACATACTCCGAAATTCCGTTATTTGTTCCAAACAGCCTATCAAAAAAATTTCCTCCCGGTGACAGATAATCGTCAATATTTTCCTCGTTCACAGCACTACCGCTATATCCGCTGTCCCCATGATAGTTTCCAGTCGCCACATCAAGAAACGTATAAAATCTGTTCAGCACGGTGTTTCTAAATTCTTTAGACTCCTGATAGTCCTTTTCTTTCAGTTCCGCACAGACCTCATCCACACCGACAGAATAGCTCTCATATGCAAATCTGCCGATTCCTGCCATCAGCATACTGATTCCGATAAAGAACACTAAAAATACAATCCTATTTTTCCATTTTTTCGATTTTATAGCCAATTCCCCACACCACCTTTAAGTATTCCGGCTCTTTTGGATTGAGTTCAATTTTTTCACGGATGCGCCTGATATGTACCATGACCGTATTTTCGCATGCATACCCCTGCTCATTCCAGACACGCTCGTAAATTTCCTCCGCCGGGAAAACGCGTCCCGGATATTTCATCAGAAGCTCCATGATCTTTGTCTCCGTCGCAGTCAGCCTGACCGGCTCTTTGTCCACATAAAGCACTCGCTCATTCGTATGGAACTCCAGCCTGCCATTCGTGATACATCCATCATCATCTGCTTTATGGATATCCCCAAGACTTGTATACCTGCGGAGATGACTTTTCACACGCGCTGCTAACTCCTGTGGATTGTAAGGTTTTGCCACATAATCATCCGCTCCCATGGACAGTCCTAAGACTTTGTCTGTGTCCTCACTCTTTGCACTGAGCACAATGATCGGAATGTTTTTTCGCTCGCGTATTTTCAATACCGCAGATAATCCGTCGAGTTTTGGCATCATGACATCCATGATCACCAGATGTACCTTCTGCTCCGCTATGAGCTCTAATGCCTGCATGCCATCATACGCTTTTAATACCTGATATCCCTCCTTTTCCAAAAGTATTGCGATTGCCCTTACGATCTCGCGGTCGTCATCCACGACTAATATACATTCACTCATGCTGTATTTACTCCTCCTTAAAGCCTATGTCTATCTTATCCGGGGCTTCTTACAAAAAAAGTGGGATATTTCTTACAGATTTCTTACAATTTCCCACCGTTCTTATTATTTTTCTCCCTTTTTGCTATTCATTTCCTGTTATATGAAGAAAGGCTATCGCACTTGAGAGGTGAGGCAGCCTTAGAAAGTTGATTCTATAAACATATGAACACCTTTGATTTTTAACCATTGTAGTAACTCTTCTATTATTTTTGAAGAATAACCGTTTCTTCTTTTTTCAGGAATACAATATACATCAACTATATATCCGTACATTGGAGTTTTGAAGAAACAAAACGGAACGTCTTCCTTAATTACTGCACCCCACGCGCAATAACACTAGGACCAATTTTATTATTTATAAGAATTTGTCGAAGATCTACAGGCTACAAAAAGTTGCTCAGCTACTGGTTAATACAGAAAATAACATACAGGAAATTGCAACGGACTGTGGTTTTGACGACAACAACTATTTTTCCAAACTTTTTAAGAGACATTATCATTCTGTTATTATGTCAAATTCAAAAACATCTGAACATATTTATCCGGTAACTCATGAAGATACCGGAAACACTCATTTGGATCATAGATAATTCCATTTTCGGCGCATCTTTTTCTGAACATATCCATAAGTTTCTCGTTATCAGGGCTTGCCAGATCATATGCATTTCCATATGTATAGATGTATTTTTTCTTAAGCCCTGAAAAATATCTGTCCAATGCCTGATAAAAATATTCCCTGTCTCCATCCCTTAATGTAACTCCCATGTTGAAGCATATGATTCCTTTTACGCCAGCTTCCATACAGTAATCAAGAATACCATTGATGTTTTCCTTTGTATCATTTATAAAAGGTAATATAGGTGTCAGCCACACGACAGTTGGAATCCCTGCCTTTTTAAATTGCATAAGTGCTTCAAATCTCTCATGGGTTGTAGAAACATTCGGCTCTAAAATCTTGCAGAGTGTTTCGTCATAAGTAGTCATTGTCATCTGTACAACAGCTTTTGCTTTCGCGTTGATTGATTTTAAAATATCCATATCCCGCAATATTCTGGTAGATTTTGTCTGAATTGCAACACCATATTCATATTTGTCAATCAGCTCCAAACATCTTCTGGTCAGTTTTAATTTTTCTTCTGCTTGAAGATAAGGATCGCACATAGCACCGGTTCCTATCATACATTTTTTGCGTTTGGATTTTAATGCCTTTTCAAGAAGCTGTGGAGCATTTGCTTTTACCTCTATATCCTCAAATTCATGTGTAAATCCATAGCAGTTACTCCTGCTGTCGCAATAAATGCAGCCATGCGTACAGCCTCTGTATATATTCATTCCATTATTACTTGAAAGAATTCCCTTTGCTTCTACAAAATGCATATGTACTCTCCCCTAATTCTACAAATTGGAATCTATCGCTTTGTCCCATCCTCATTGAAATTATTTTTTAATGCCTTTTCCGTTGGAAAAATAGACCCAATCAAAAACACCAGTTGTATTACAATGATAATAATACTCAAAATTCCCATTGTATCGTCACTTGCTCCATAAAAAGGAATATGTATAAGCATTGTAGGTCCCAACAGACCAATACCGACTTTCCACCAAAGTTTTCCTGCATGGTCATGTGCAAATCTCCAAGTATCCATATTTATCATTGACATCTTAGTTCGGTATCCCACAACTCCATTGATCTTCTTTGGACAATGTTTCCACATCATTCTGCCCGCAATTATCATAATCGCTGGAATAATACAATCGCATATCAAAATAAACCACCAGAACCACATATTGCCACCTCCCGCAATGACCATTCTTCATCATAGCTTCCAAGATAAACTTTATTCTCCAAAAATTCCGGCTGATGCTCTAACAGTTCAAATCCTCGTTTCCTGCATTCTTCGATAGTTCCGTTATTATCTGCCTGAACACCAATTTCTCCAAAATAGTAAGCATTCACATTCTTCGTATGCTCATACATTTCATATGCTGAGCGTGGAATCTCACCGTAAAAGGTTTGTCTGACCGGTAAAACACTTTTATCTTTATCCGGTACCGCTTCGTACATCGTCAGGAAATCCCGTGCAGATTTCAGGGCAAGTGATTTTAATTCTTCATATTCCGCCATGCTTAATGGCTTTTTCTCCTCGTCAAAAAGCACATCTGAGTCTGCATCAGAAATGGTAAGTGTTGACACTTTTTCTTGAATGATCTCAGGTTCCGGAACATCCCAGGTTAAAGCTCCTTTCCACTTCAGGTAAGCTGAAATTTCAGACGACATCTTCCCAATAGCTTCACACTTAGATTTACCTCTTGTAAATGCACCAATGAAATTGGACGCATACAGAATACTGTCATCGCCATTATGTTCCCAAACACACTTCACTTTCATAAAAGAATTTTCCTCCCAAACACCGATTTACTTAAATGCAGTATACCACATGGTCAGCGTCAATGATACTATTATTCTCTTTTATAAAATAAAGAGGAAAACGTCCAAAAACCACTTGACATAGTTTTCAAAACCGCTTACACTGTATACTATAACTATTTAACAGGATTGGAGAACATCATGTTTCAGATTATCGTTGACTCTGCGGCAAATATTCCCGCAGAACTTGTAAAAAAATATAAGATCAAAGTTCTTTCTTTCATCAACTTTGTAAATGGAAAAGAAGTCACCTGTTTTGATCCGGATTTATCCCCGGAAGAGGAACGTCAGAAAGGTCATGAATATTACGATGCCGTACGCCAAGGTGCAGATGTAAAGACCGGTCTGATCAGCACTGCCATATTTGAAGATGCATTCCGCAGTGCCATGGAAAATAACGAAGATGTGCTGTATTTCTCGCTTAGCAAAAATATCAGCGGAAATTTCAACTCCGCAAGACTTGCCACGGAGGATCTGATGCGTGATCCGGTAAACGGCAGAAAAATCCGTCTGATCGATTCACTCAATGCTTCTTTAGCACAGGGAATTTTAGCGATCTATGCAAGTGAAATGCGTGATAAGGGAATGGAGGTTGACGAAGTTGCAGACATTCTCGAAACATATCCTGCTAAGATGAACGGTGTATTTACCGTCGGTGATTTAAAATATCTTTCCAGAACCGGACGTTTGAGCGGCGCAACTGCTCTCGTCGGCAACCTTTTGAGTATCAAACCGATCCTGCGCGGAAACAAAGACGGTTTTATTGTCCAGTACAAGAAATGCCGCGGAAGAAAAGCTGCGTTGAACGAGCTCGTCTCTCTCGTCTGTGACAATATCGTGGAACCGGAAAAACAGATCATCGGAATTGCACATGCCGATGCCTACGAAGACTCGCTCTATGTCATGGATAAAATTCAGAAAAAAATCTCTGTGCGGGAATTTATCAATACTTCTTACGATTTCTGTACCGGAAGCCATGTGGGTCCGGATACCATCGCCTTGTTCTTTATGGCAAAAGACAGAGAATTAGGGGCAGGCAAATAAGCCTGCCCTGACCAGCAATTATTCTCTATTTCATTTTTCACTACAGCGCCCTTTCCATGCACACAAACCGCATATCATAAAGACTACATTCCCCCACTTTCTCATATCCCAGATGCATATAAGCACGCATTGCCACCTCATGCCCTTCATGCACCAAAATATGAACAGATCTCTTTCCCTGTTTCCTCAGGACATTCATGGCATACGCCATCATCATCCTTGCCAGTTTTTTATTCTGATACTCTTTCCGGATACAGAGCCTTGCCAGTTCGGCACCCGGAAGCAACGTCTGATTCCAGCATTTTAAGCTGTCCACTGCCTCGTCTGCATCTATGGAGATCGACGCCAGCAGTTCCCCGTCTTCATTTTCCATCACAAAAAGCGCATTTCTGGAAAGATCGGATTCTATTGTGTCAATTCCAGGATAGTACTCATTCCAGCCTGCCGCTCCGCCGATCATGGAATGGTACAATTCTAAGATTTTCCCGGTATCTTCTTTTACAGCGGGGCGGATATAGCGCAAAAATGTGTAATCCGGAATTTTCAATGAATCCGCTGCCTGTGCAAAATATTTTTCTTCGATATGCGGCCAGCGCTTTGCTCCCATATCATTTTCTTCCTGCAGTTTCGCTGCCAGATTAACAAGTTCCGGTGTCAGATCTGTTCCAGTCAGTAAAATGTGCAGATTGTTATTTAAAAACCATGGCGCCATATCATAAAGTCCCGATGTAAAAATATCCAGTATCACCTGATTGCTATCGTAAGGGATCCGCAAAAATTCCGGTTTCCATTCATTTTGACCGGACTCTAAGATGATGGCATGCGCGTATCCCGGATCTCCGATCGCAATTCCACAGGAACCGGTATTCATATAGGTTTTTCCCTGATATCTGCTGATACCCGGAAAATGTGTATGGGCTGCAAGCAGATAGTCAGTATCGATCTCTTCTAATACCTCTTTTGTGCGGTCACTGTCAAGCTGGAGCAGTTCTCTTGTATTGACCGGAGAACCGTGACAGCAGGTAAACGCCGGATATCCTTCCTTTTCATAACGAAACGTGATCGGAAGGCTCTCAAAAAAATCCAGATCTCTTTCCGTGAGCTGCCTGTAAGTATACAAAAGATTGCCGCTGGCGGAATTGGCAAGCCAGAATTTTTCTTCTTCCTCCTTCTCCCGGATCTTACGCTGTTCTATCATATATTCTTCCCGGTTTCCGCGCAGCACATGACATGGGAACTGTTCCATTAATTCATAGAGAAGTTCCATCGTCTGCCTTGCACCGGCGGTATCCGAAATAAAATCTCCCAGAAGCAGAAATTCCTCACATCCGGCATTTACCATATAGTCCACACATGCCCGGAATGCGGTCTGGTTGCTGTGAATATCTGCAATTACTCCAACTTTCATTCCAAAGTATCTTTCCTTTCATTTAACCGCCATTCTTACATGTGAAAATTTAATTTTTCACACTACGGTCTGTCTAAACATTTTCTTCCTTGCAGACATCGACCCAGCCTTTTGCCCCGGCGATCTGCTCAAGTTCCGGGATCGTGAGTTTCACTGCACTGTGGTCATTTCCCGCTGCCGGATATACGATAGTAAATTTTTTCAGACTTTCGTCGAGATACACTTCCACACCATCGTTGATTCCAAACGGGCACACCCCGCCCGGCGCATGACCGATCACTTCCTCAACCGCATCAGGCGGAATCATCTTCGCTTTCACATGAAATGTATCCTTGTATTTGCGGTTATCGACTTTCGCCGTGCCTTCCGTCAGAATCAGCACCGCCTGCTCTCCCTGTAAAAAGGACATCGTCTTTGCGATCATGCCCGGCTCCACCCCAAGTGCTTCCGCTGCCATCGCAACGGTTGCCGTGGAATCAGCCAGCTCGATCACATGATCCAAAAATCCTTTATTCTCCAAATATGCTTTCGCTTTTTCTAATGACATATAAATCCTCTTTTCTGTCCGTTTATATCTCATAGTCCATGCAGGATCTCACCGCCGTATACGGTCTGACTTTACTGTCTGCGACTGCCACATGTTTCGGATGTGTACTGTAAGTTTTTAATGCTTCCGCACTCTCAAATGTGGAATCTAGCATGACATCCACGGTTGAACTCGGCAGACAGTCGATGCGCACTTTGATTTCTGTCATTCCCGGGATCTGACCGGCAAGACCTTCTAATCCTTCCTTGATCCCTGCTTTGATCTGTTTTTTCTCCTCCTCTGAAAATTCCTCTTTCAGTTTCCATAAAATAATATGTTTTACCATTTTGTTTTTCCTTTCTTCAGGCGTTATAGACCTGATACCACTATTTTAATCCTCTTATTTATTTTTGCAATTACGGATCATCCTTCGTACCCGCAAAACTCAAATTTCCTCTTTGCCGCCGTTTTTTGTCCGGATCACAAAGAGAACCACACAAAGAAGCACGATGCAGATTGGAAGTGTCAGCCATACAATGGCGTCAAGTCCCACTGCCTTAAAAATACCGATCAGAAGATATCCAACCATACATACACTTCCCACAACAAGCACATACGGAAGCTGTGTCACCACATGGTTGACGTGTTCACAGTGACCGCCGGCAGATGCCATGATCGTCGTGTCGGAGATCGGTGAACAGTGGTCTCCGCAGACTGCACCCGCCAGACAGGATGCGATGGAGATAACCATCATCTGTCCTTCCGGGAATACCCCGATCACGATCGGGATCAGAATGCTGAATGTTCCCCAGGATGTTCCGGTTGCAAATGCCAGAAACGCAGCAACCAGGAAAATGATCATCGGAAGAAATCCCTGCATCGCAGATGCAGAATTTGCCACAAGATCTGCCACAAAATATTTTGCACCGAGCAGGTTTGTCATACCCGATAACGTCCACGCCATCGTAAGGATCAGAATCGGCGCGATCATGGACTGGAATCCCTCCGGGATACATTTTGCAAACTCTTCAAAGGACAGCACATCACGCATCATATAATAGATAAATGTAAATACCAGCGTGACCGCACCGCCAAGCACCAGTCCCACCGATGCATCCGAAGCTGCAAACGCATCGACAAAGGAAGCACCCTCAAAAAATCCACCGGTATAAACCATTGTCACAATACAGCTTGCGATGAGAACCGCAACCGGAAGAATCAGATCCAGCACATGTGCTTTCTCATTGATGACCTCTTCTTCATTTCCCTCATAAGGTCTTCCCGGCGTGGTAAACAGATCTCCTGCGATTGCATTCATCTCATGTTTTTTCATCGGTCCAAAGTCAACCCTGAGTACCGTCACAAGTAAAACCATGACCAGTGTCAGTATCGCATACAGGTTATACGGGATCGTCTGTAAAAATACAGCAAAACCGTTGATTCCGGAATCTTCCGGCACCGAGGATGTCACTGCCGCCGCCCACGAACTGATCGGCGCAATGATGCACACCGGAGCTGCAGTCGCATCAATGATATAGGATAATTTTGCACGGGATACTTTGTGCCGGTCTGTGACCGGACGCATCACACTTCCCACCGTAAGGCAGTTAAAATAATCATCTACAAAGATCAGCACTCCAAGGATCATAACGGAAATCTGCGCACCGATCCTTGTCTTAATATGCTTTGATGCCCATTTTCCAAACGCAGCAGAACCGCCCGCTTTGTTAAGCATCGAGACAAGAATTCCAAGCATGACTAAAAATACAAGGATACCCACATTCCAGGCGTCCGCAAGTTTATACACCATACCCCCGTCTTCCTGAAAGAAGATCGTGTTGATCATCAGTTCTAAATTAAAATTGGAATATAACAGTCCTCCGGTGATGATCCCGGCTAAAAGGGACGTATATACCTCTTTCGTGATGAGTGCCAGACCGATCGCAATGACCGGCGGCAGCAGCGCAAATACCGTCGCATATACACCGCACTGGTAATTTTCCGGATCTGTGATCACCCCGGATGTATTTGCCGTTACAAACAGTAATATCACGATCACTGCAAGAAAAATAAGCATTCCGATCTGTTTTCTTTTCATATGTTTCCTCCAAACATTACTGATTTTTTGTCTGTCAACAATCAATCAGAACTTTCCATATTTCTGTATTTCCATACGTTTTATAGTGTAGCGTTTCTTCTGCAATTTTTCAAACATTTTATGCATAATCATGCAATATTATAAAAGAGTATTACTGTTCACTCGTACCTCGTTCCAGTAACGGATTTTGCCGATGCTTCGCATTACAAATCGGCAAAATCTGCTGCCACCACTGTATCATACGGCATTTTCAGTTCAGAAAATGCCTGCCTGTGAACAGTAACAGTTTGCGTGCTTATCATATATCATTAATGCACTTTTTCCTTTTAAATATCCCATAAACTGTGATATACTATATTTCGGTGGGATACTTACTAACATATGGATATGATCTGGCATTAAGTGTCCTTCTATTATTTCCACACCTTTATATTTACACAATATTTTGATGATATCTCTGATATCTTCTTTGTACTGGTTGTATATCACTTTTCTTCTGTACTTTGGTGTGAATACAATGTGATACTTGCACATCCATTTAGTATGTGCCATAGAATTTGTTTGATTTGCCATTAAAATCACCTTTCCTTTCGTTAAATAGTAGCCTGAACAACTCTATTTTAGCGGAAAGGTGATTTTTTTGTATAACAAATTTGTTGCACCACCCGCATAGCAGGTGGTTTATTGTTTCGCACATCTCCATTTCTCCGTTGGGAGAAACTCCGATGCACTCAACAGGCTAAAGCCCATAAGTAGAAAAGACGCAGATCCTTACCGGATCTGCGCCTTTTCATTTCTAATCATAGATCTGCCCGCGAAGCGTTGATCTATTGTTTTGTTTTACACTGTCTTCACACACTGTGAAAACTTCTGTTTTGCATTTTCTACTTTGTTTGCATCGGCATCCGGTGTCGGATAAAGCCCTCTCTGATGCATCATGTTAAACACATCTTCCTGGATGCAGTGTTCCTGCTCTAAACAGTGAAGGATCGCATCCCTCACACTGTCGTGCACACATTCATTTGCAAATGCATTATAGTTATTTGTTGCCGCCTTCTCAGCCGTGAGTGCATCGGCTAAGATCTCTTTGTCTGTATAAATCTGCTCAGTCATGATCTTCCTCCCTCTCTTATTCCTTAGCTTAACTGTGCATACAGGGAGTTAAAATGTCCCTGATGTTTCTGGGAAATCTCCGTAAATTTTGCACTGATTTCCTGATCCTCTGTGTGTTCTGCAAGCATCTGGAATTTTTTGATCAGAAGATCCTCCTCGGTCAGCAGATCATTTAACACGGATAACTCTTTTTCTGATAACTGGCTCATGTTCCACCTCCATATTTTAAATCTATCGTCGGCATATCGTCTTGACATTGACTCGCCTAAACAATAGTGTGGTCAGAACCTGTCAGATTATGCATCTCATTTAAAGTAATCCATCACCAGTTATCAGCTCATCTAAAACAGCATACATCTGTTTAATATCTACCGGCTTACTTAAGTGGGCATTCATTCCTGCATCAAATGATTTTTTTACATCCTCCTCAAATACATTCGCGGTCATCGCAACAATCGGTACCGTTTTACTGTCTGAATGATCCGATTCACGGATACAGCGTGTGGCAGCAAGTCCATCCAGGACTGGCATCCGGATATCCATCAGGATCACATCATAATATCCCGGTTCATGCTTCAAAAACTGTTCCACGCCCGCTTTTCCGTTCTCAGCGATATCCACCATAAAATTCTTATGTATCAGAATGTTTCTTGTAATTTCAATATTGATTTCATTATCTTCGACAAGCAATACCCTTTTCCCGGAAAAATCATATTCCTGATAAGTCGTCCGCTCTGTCCTCCGTCTGTCCTCTTTTGCAGTCTTTAATGGAACCGTCACGACAAACGCGGAGCCTTTTCCTTTCTCACTGTACACATCAATCTTACCGCCCATAAAATCAATAATATTTTTGGAAATGGTAAGTCCTAATCCGGTTCCACCGCTTAACGTCGTATTTCTGTCATCTTCCTGTGCAAATGCATCAAAAATGTGCGGCAGAAAATTCTGTTCCATACCGATTCCATTATCCCGGATCTCGAAACGGAAGATCGTTTCCTGTTCTCCTCTGGTAAAAAGCTCTATAATAAAAAATACGCTTCCCTCCGGCTGTGTATATTTTACAGCGTTTTCTAAAATCGCTGACAGCGCCTCATTTAATTTTTCACGGTCAAACAGATATTGATCCGCAAATGAACCACGTCTCTGTACAGAAAAAGAAATCTTCTTCTCCTGCGCCTTATCCGAAAACTCTTTCTCAATATGTGTGAGGAATGCTTCAAAATCCGTACTTTCCTCATGGAATGCAACACGGCCGCTCTCTAAGAGCGAAAGGTTTAAAATATCATCCATACAGGAACGCAGAAACTGTGCCGACATCTCAATCTTGTCAAAATTTTCCAGAACCTTTTTTTCATCGCCAAGATTTGCCCTGCTCAGATAGGAAAGTCCGATAATTGAATTAAGGGGCGTACGGATTTCATGGCTCATGCGCTCTAAAAATTCACTCTTGGAACGGTCCGCACGCTTTGCCGCCAGCATTGCATCATAAATCTCTCTCTGGCGATTCTGTTCTTCTTCATAATTATCCGTAACATCTCTGCGCACAAAAACAAGGGTCGTTTTTGTCTTGTCATAATAGTGGATATTCATTGATTTCCGACGGTATTCCCCGCCGCACAGCAAACGGTAATTGATGACCAGATGTTCTTTTTTCTGTAAATTTTCCTGCAGATGCTCCAGCCTAAACTCTCTTCCGCACCTCTCTCTGTCTTCCGGATGTACATACTCTGGAATTGCCATATCATTGACTTTCTGATAATCTCCATCTATTGGCGGCATAACATCCGCATCCTCATTGGTAACGATGGTATGCACCATCCCGTCTGCCAGATCTACATATGAAATAAAATCAATTTCTTCTTTTATAACGCTCTCCAAAATTGCCCGCTGTTTTTCCATAGTAATCCCCATTCTGTGCTACTCTGATTTTATGAAACCTGTTTTTTATTATAACAGTTTTATTTCCTGTTTTAAATAGAAAACCAAAATAAACTGTATCTAAAGTCCTATTTTTGTTACTGTTCGTAATCTTCCAGAAAACTGTGAAGTCCCATACCTGTATGATATGCAATCACAGTATTTAAATTTACATTTTCCACACTTTTAAAGATATTTGCCGCAATTCCGGGATTTATGTTTTCAAATTCCTCCAGCAGACGTTTTACTTCTTCCTGCTGGTCTGAAAAGTCCTCTTTCGTTCCTGTTACCATTCCAAACTCCATATTCCATTCTTTCAGATCCTGCTTATGCACCAGATAAAACGGGCGGATAACCTCTATGCCGCCAAAGTCACGCTCCTTTTCTTTTGGCATCAGAGTACTGATTTCTCCCCTATACAGCACGCCCGTAAGTATCATTTCTATCACATCCTCATAGCAGTCTGCCACCGCTAACTTATTACAGCCGGAGTTTTTTACGTCATCCACAGAATAAAGTTTTTGCAACGGAATACCAGTCTCTTCTGCAATCCGGATAAATTTCCCGTTATTCTCCTCTTCGAATGAAAAAAAATCCACCTCGAAATCAATCTTTCTGTGGCGTTTTATTTCCTGAAAACATTTTGCAAGGATCAGTCCATTCCCGCCCTGTGCAATACAGACTGCAACATGATCGCCGTCTTCCACTAACCGGTAGGTGTTGATTGCTCTTGCAAAACGTGAAAATATTGTCTTATGATATTTTTTGCGAAGACTAAACTCCGCTTCTTCTTTTCTTGTATCTCCCATGGAAACTCCATTCTTGTTTTTTTGCTGAAAATTCACTCTATAATAAATTGTACACGTTCAAACACACTGTCATCAGGAACAATAAACAATCGAATGCGCGTTCCCCAGACATTCCGGTGCCAAGAATCAGTATAATTTCTCCGCAGAGGGAAGTCAATTTCTAATATCAAAAAAAGAACTTCCCGGTCTGAAAAATTTTCATGACCGTTCCGTTCTTTTTCCGTTGTGCTAATAGCAAAAATAATGCCCACCAATTTTGACCTCCACATGTTCCGTCAGCGGAAATGTGGAAAAATACATTGTATCATCTCTTAATATTCTGGTTTTTCCGTCCAGCACCTGCTGGATGGAGTCATATTCCTTCTGTGTCGGTTTTGCCCTGTCCCTGTTTTTAAAAGAACAGAACTGTACCGGATTTTTCTGGCTTAAAACCTCATAAAGTGTATCCGGATACACATCACTTCTCATACGGTTAAACACAACCTCCACAACCGCCTGCTGTCCTTTCACCGGTTCTCCCTGTGATTCTAACCAGACGATCCTTGCAAGCAGCTCTGTTTCATCCGGCGATAAAGTGATATGCCAGCGGTTTTCCGGTGAGGCCGGTGCCGCCTGCGTTTCCTGCACGATTTGTGCAATCTGCTCTGCCGGAGTTTCCTGCACCGCCTGTGCATTCTGCTCTGCCGGAGTTTCCTGCACCGCCTGTGCAGCCTCCTCCATCTTTGTTTCTTTCGTGGTTCTTATTTTTTCCTGCATCAGATCATCATCATATGCAGATGTTACTATCATACTTTCTTTTTTTTCGATTCCTGTTTTTTCATCTGATTCTGGCGTAAATGAATGTGCAAAACGTATCGATCCTGCTGCAAGTCCCTCCATTGCCGGAACTTCTTTGATCTTTACGTCTTCTTTCATGTTGGATGCTGCAGTCAGACTGACGATAAAACTAAACAGCACTGCCGCGCCCAATATTCTCTTTCTCATTTTGCTCCTTTCCTCAAGAATGATACATATATGTCAACATGACGAATGCCGTCATTTGATACAGGCACATATCATACTTAGGTTATATCCAAAAGTCAAATTTTTTATACATGTTTTCCCGAAAAAAAATTTGCTTATTTTTACTCAATTTTTTGATATGTGTCCTGTTTTTTATCAGCCATTCATCCATCCGAAATTATGTTCGAATAAGGTAGAACTGACCAGGTAAACAAAAAAACACCCGTTTTTTCGGATGTTTTTTGAAATAATTGCCAAATTTATTACTACGTTTTTCGGATGTTTTTTATAAAAAACAATCTTTTTATCTTCGATAAGCACATTCTTTATTGCTGCAGGATGCACAGATTCCGGTACTTTTGTCACCACATTTTTCTGTTTCAGCAGCATTCCATTTTACTCCTGCACCAGAATTTTCCCCGGATTTTTCCCGGAAATTCCGCTTAGATTCCACTTTCAGACTTCCACCGGAAAGTTCCGCTAAAAACATCACGCTTTTTTTGGGTTCCATGCAGTATGCCTGATTGCAGGTAATCCGATTCTGTCCCATCTCTGCTAAAAGCTGTGCCATTTTTTCAAAAGGAAGCCCCTCCTCCGAGCCAAAAAAATGATAAGATTCAAGGCGCTGTTTCAAATGTGCCTCTGCCCACCTCTGAAACATGTCATATCCTTTCCGCAAAAGCTCCCAGCAGATCGTCTCAACTGCATATGCTTCTCTTAAACGCTCTGTGCTGCTGTAACGGTTCTCGAGCTCATCTACCCTGCTCCCCAGCGTAAATATCCCGATTGCATAATTTTCTTCTCTGCACAGATTCAGGATCTGTTCACACTGACGCCTCGTCATGCAGTAAAATCCTTCCTCCCCGGCAAGGCATTCGCGCAGTTCCCCTGCAACTTCCTTTAGCATTTCCATATCTTTTTGCTCATAATGGTAATGCTTTAAAATTTCCACAAGGAAATCGTGTGTCAGTTCGTTTTTTAAATTAGTATGAATAAATTTCTCTTCTGTCACTTATTTTTCCGTCTCTGCTTTCTTTTTTAAAAACTGCATGATAATATCATAATTTTCCGCTTCGTGGGGAAATGTGCAGTGCATGCAGGATTTGATGACTCTGCCCTTACTGTTAATATATTCCGGATTGCCCGGACAGTGTTCTCTCTCATACAGCGGACAAAAACAGAACAGGCAGTTCATCTCATCATTTTCCACCTCATGACACGGATAATATTTACATGCCCTGTTTTCAAAATAACGATAGGAATTTTCCAAGGTCAATGCTCCTTTACGATCACAATGGTAAGATAACCGGAGGTATCATCTAACTTTTCCACCTCTGTGGTTATTTTTTCATTCATCATACCACAGTTTTCTACCGAATACACTTCCAGTCTGCTATCTTTTTGCTGTTTTTGCAGCATCTGCTTTAATTCTCCTAATTTCTTCCCGGACTTCATATAAATTCTGGTTCCGGAAAATTCTGCTGTTTTTCCTATCTCATAGGATGCCGGTATCACATGGATCTCTTCTTTATTGTCCGCTAACGATATTCCAAGTGCCCCCGCCGCCGCACAAAAAGACGGGACTCCGTTTACGATATGTGCCTCATAGCCGCCTTTTACCACACGTTTATGGATATACTGGTAAGTGGAGTAAACCGTCGGATCTCCGATCGTCAAAAAAGCCACCTGTCTGCCGTTATCTAATAATTTTTTTATCTCAAGACAGATCTGCTCATGCGCCGCGGTAAGTCCGCTCTCATCCTTTGTCATCGGAAAGGGCATACATATCAATTCTTTTTCTGCAATTTTCCCACATGCCTCTTTCATGATTCCGTAGGCGATGCAGTCCTCTTTGCTTTTTGCCGGGAGTATCACGGTATCGCACTCTCCAACGATCCGTACCGCTTTTAATGTGACCAGCTCCGGGTCACCAGGTCCGACGCCGATTCCGTAGAGGATCCCTGTTTTTTCTGTATTTTTCACGGTTGTATTCCCCTGTTTTTACTTAAATTCTGTTCCTGTGTTTTCACTTCATATTTTTTGTATTTCACAACAATTTATTTATCCTGCTGCATTAAAATGCTTCCCTAGCTATTTACTTCTGACCTGTCCGCATAATTTTTTGCTTTTTTTACAAAATTTTCCGCAAATTGCGGCGCAGATGGATAATAAAGATGCGGAAATCCCACAAAGCATGAATTTTTATCAAAAACACAGTCATATTTTTTCCCACTTACCGGTTTTAATGCCACACAGTCATCACCGTTTGCGGTGCTGTCGAAATAATGAAATTCATGCCCTTTTATGCTGCTATTTTCCGGCAGAAAGTTTGATTCTTTTTCCGTAAGTTCGATGTACCCGAAACGAACTAGTTTCCCTGTGTAAAAGCAGTCTCCCGGCACAACGCCTGCCATCTCATAAACATGATGCTCTGTATCTTCCATCGTCTGATGCAGATACATAAATCCGCCACACTCAGCAACGATCGGCATCGCGAGTTCCGCCTTTTCCCTGATATCCGCAAGCATCGTCTTATTTTCAGATAATTCTTTCGCATAGAGTTCAGGGTACCCTCCCGGAAGCAATAGACCGTCCGCTTCTTTTGGCACACTTCCATCATGAAGCGGTGAAAAAAATACAATCTCTGCGCCGGCTTTTTCAAGTGCCTTTAAGTTGTCCTCATAATAAAAACAGAACGCTTCATCGCGTGCCACGGCAATCACGGGTCTTTTTCCGCTTTTTTGCAAATGTACTTTCTGCTTACCGTAACTGTCTTTTTCTAATGTGCTGCCTTCCGGCAGTTCTGATGCCCCCTCCGCGATTGCGAAAAGCCTGTCTATATCAACGCTCTTTTCTAACATATCCGCCGTTTTATCCAGCAGTTCCGCCATCTTTTCTACTTCTTCCGGGCGTTTAAGTCCCAAATGTCTGCTCTCTAAAAGAATCTCCTTCTGGTTTGGAAAATATCCAAGAACTTCTACCGGAAAACTCTTCTCGATCTCCGGCCGTATCGTCTCAAAAAATGCGCCGGAGGTGCGGTTTAAAATAATTCCACGGATCAGATGAATCGTATCATAGGAAAGAAAACCGGCGATCAGCGGAAGAATGCTCCTCCCCATTCCGTGCGCATCGATGACTAAAATGACCGGCGTGTCTGTCACCGTCGCAAGGTCATAGGCAGATCCTTCTTTCCGGATCCCGCCTAACCCGTCATACAGTCCCATTACGCCTTCCATCACAGAGATATCTACATTTACTGCAGACTCCATAAACAGTTCTGCCGTCATTTTCTCCCCGGTAAAAAACGTATCCAGATTTTTCGATGGTATTCCAAGTACCGTGCGGTGAAACATCGGATCGATATAATCCGGTCCACACTTAAATGCCTGTACTTTTTTCCCCTGTCTTTTTAATATTTCAAGCAGTGCACAGGTGATCGTAGTCTTTCCGCTTCCACTTCCTGTCGCGCCAATCAGTATTCTTGGTGTCCTCATGACTCCGTCCCTCCTGCAAAATAAAACGACAGGATAAACACCGGATTTTCCGCCTGCATCAGATGGTAACGTCCCGCCTTTTTCGCACGGCTGACTGACATCTGGATGATTTCTTCCTGTTCCACCGGAAACTCATTTAATATAGAAGAAACAGCCCCAACCGTCTCTAACGTAATTGCCGTCACTACCACACGCATACGCGGATTTTTCCGGTATAAATCCGTTAATATCTCCTTTAAACTGCCATTGCTTCCACCGATAAATGCATGAGTTGGAACCGGAAGCCCTGTAAGTGCCCCGGGTGCCTCCCCACAGATCACTTTTACATTGGCAAGTCCATACTTTGTGCAGTTCTTTTCGATCAGTGCGACAGCCTCCTGTTTTCGCTCAATGGCATAGACGGTAAGATTGTCTGACAGCCTTGCCATCTCGACCGCGATTGAGCCTGTCCCGCTTCCGATATCATAAACCACCGCGTCGGGTGTCAGGTGCATTTTACAGATTGCCGCCTCCCGGACTTCCTCCTTTGTCATCGGCACCTTATCCCGGCAAAATGCGTCATCCGGCAGACCATGCGTCAGGAATTTTGGATCAGAATTCTTTTTTTCTCCCGAAATCCCCTGATTCTGGATCAGACAGGTATAAAGTCCCTCGTCGGTAAGCTGCATACATTCTTCCGGGGACAATGTTTTTATCTGTTCCACCGGATAGGACAGCGCATATCCGACCGTCACAGTCGTCTCTTTTAATCCACATTCGATCAGCCGCTTCCCGATTTCGCGGACGTCCGAAACACCGGATGTAATAACAAACACTTTTTCTCTCATCCCTGCCGTTTTTATCAAACGCTCCATCTGGTCTGTCCCATGCAGGCTGACGATTTTAGCATCCTGCCAGCTGTTACCACTGCGCGCAGCCAGATAAGAAACCGAGGAAATCCCAGGACAGACGGACACCTCCGTGTTCTCCCTGCCCTGCAATGCCTGCACCATTTTTTCTGCACCGCTGTAGAATCCGGTATCGCCGGAAAATAAAATGACTGCATGGAAAATGGCTTTCCCACTTTTTTCACCTGCATCATCAAGGCATGGAAGAATGTCTTTTGCCAGATAATACGGCAGTCGTTCCGCAGCTACATTCCATTGCGCCGGCACCGCATCCAGCAGTCTTTTTGCCCCGAATAACAGATCTGCGCCTTTTATACGCTCCGCCGCTTCCTCTGTGATCAGTTTTGTATTTCCCATGCCGATCCCGACAAGAGATACCTGCATCTGTTTTCTTCGAATGTGTTTACCGGTCAAACGTTCTATTTCCTGAAGAATTTCCTCTAGGTTTTCCTTTTGCTCCCCGTTCTCCGCCTCCGGGTTTTCGATCACAAATACCGATACCCCTGCCTTTTTCGCGGCACTGATCTTCTCTGAAAATCCACCGGACGCACCGCTCTCTTTTGTGACCATATAACGGATCTGATACTGATGGAGAAGTGCAAGGTTCATTTCCTCGGAAAACGGGCCCTGCATGGCAATGATCTGTCTCCCTAAAATGCCGTTTTTATGACAGATCTCTATGCTCTCTGTCCCTGGCAGGACACGGACAAACAGCCGCTCCCTCAATGCCTCATTTTCGCAGTAACAGTGCAGTTCCTTACTTCCCGTTGTAAGAAGAATATTGCCACTGGTCTGCTCTAACGCACGGACACATTCCTGCTGTGACTTTACATAAATTACATCGCTGTCATCTCCGGCCGACTGCAGTGTCCGCCGCAGACGATAATACGGAAGTCCTGCCTGTGCGGACGCCTGCCTGATATTAGAAGAAACCACGACCGCATAGGGATGCGTTGCATCAACGATTGCAGCATAGTCTCCCTTTTGCATGAATTCTTTCATTTCTTCTTCCGTAAGTCTTCCGGTGTAAATATTCCGGTACTGCCCCTCGGTCATGACCTCATGCCCATATCCCGTGGCGACACAGACATCCGCGCAGATCCCGGATGCATCTAAGATATCCGCTAACTGTCTGCCCTCTGTGGTGCCGGAAAAAATCAATATCCGTTTCATATATGATATCCTCTTTTAGTGACGAGATGTCCGTCTATGATCTTTGTCTCTGAATTACCGATAAACACGGTCGTAAACATGTTGACCTGACGGTCCCGCAATTCTTTTAACGTGCAAAGTTCCATTTTTGACTCATCTCTTCCGATATTTTCCACATATCCGCACGGGCGTGTCTCCTCAACTGTCTCTAACAGAATATCACAGGCACGCATCAGATAGTCCGCACGTTTTCTGCTGGACGGGTTGTAGATCGCAATCGCAAAATCCCCATCCGCCGCCGCTCTTAAACGTTTTTCTATTTTTTCCCACGGCGTCAGTAAGTCACTTAAGCTGATTACGCAGAAATCATGGTTTAATGGTGCTCCAAGGCACGCTGCTCCGCTAAGTGCAGCGGTGACGCCCGGCACGACACTAAGTTCACAGTCCGGGTAACTTTCCCCGATCTCATACATCAAAGATGCCATTCCATAGACCCCCGCATCCCCACTGCAGATCAGGGAAACTTTTTTCCCTTCCCTCGCCTTCTCAAAACAGAGGATGCAGCGCTCCCGCTCCTGCTTCATCGGTGTAGAAAGCTGCTCTTTTTCCGCAAATGCTTCGCCTAACAGTTTTAAATAAACCTGATAGCCGATGATCGTATCGCATGCCAGCAGTGTATCATACGCCTGCATCGTCATCATTGCTTCTTCTCCCGGTCCCATTCCCACAATATATATTTTATGTTTCATCAAATCTTACACTCCATTCCCGCTCAGCTATCGCAAGCGTCATTCCGTCTTTTGCCTTCTTTTTGAGCAGTAACCTGCCCTGTACTAACATTTTTTTCTGATTTTCCCTGCTGTCACAATTTTGCTGCATATACGATTTTTCTTTTCCCTCACTGCCACATCCAGGCTGCTTTATTTTCTCTTTATCTTCTTTCCTGCATGCTGCAAGCGCTGCGCGTTCACACACATTGTCCACGCCGACTGTCTGTGACACAAATGCCGAACCGCTGAAAGTTCCCGGCACTTCTTTTAAGACTTCTTTCGGATACGTCAGAAAGTCCAGCCCATATTTTTTTACAAATTCTAAAAATCCCGGTTCTTCTTTTTTCAGATCGATCGTGGCAAGCGCTGTAACTGCCTGTATGAATATCTGTTCCTGTTCTAATGTCTCTAAGACAAACTGCCCGATCTCCTCACAGGATTTTCCCTTTTTACAGCCCATGCCAAGGATGATGGTGCGGGGGATCAGCCAGAGCGGATCTGTATGCGTTTTAACATCCACCTGTTCATCTATGACCTGACTCTTTGGAATATTTTTTACCGGATACCTTGCAGAAATCACAACATCCGGCATAGATATATGGTCCTGTTCTTTTTTCACCGACCACTTTTGTGGCGGATTTTCTTCACATGTTGTTATGTCAGATATCAGTACCGATTTTGGTATCTCTCCTTCCACCCGCCCGCCTGTCATTATCATAATCTTCTTTCCATCGAGAATTTTCGACGAAACTCCTGCAATTTCCTCTTTATTCTGTATGAAAAGTCCATTTTCTTTCGCAAAAACATCCACGGCAAACGCATGATTGACATCGGTTGCCGTTGTTATGACAGGCACTGCACCGATCCGTTTTGCAAGCAGTCCTGCAAGTTCATTTGCTCCGCCATAATGTCCGGACAAAACCGGGATAACAAACTGTCCCGCCTCGTCCACCACCAGAACCGGGATGTCTGTCAGTTTATCACGCAGAGAAGGTGCCATGGCGCGCACTGCGATTCCGCATGCGCCGATCCAGATGACTGCTGTCTTTTTCCCATTTCTGTTTTGTTCGAAACGCGCGCGCATCCAGTCGTAGATGCTTTCTTTGACATAAACCGGATTTTTGCCATTGGCACGATTGTGTTCCCGGATCCACTCAGTCTGTATCTCTGCATCTGATATTTCCTGATATCTGCCATGCTTTGTATACAGACACACTTCGTACCCTTTCCCACACGAATACAGACATTCCCGTATCTTTGCCGAGAGTTCTATCCCGCGCCTGGTAAAACTCATGATATCGATCTGCATGTGTTACTCCTTCTTTTTACGGAATTCCGTTTCAAAATCCGGCGCATACAGTTTTGAGCGCGCGCAGCGTTTATTTGCAAGAACATTTCCCACCAGAACCAGTGCTGTTTTCGTAATATTATGTTTCTTTGCAACCAACGGCAGTGTTTCTACTGTACACAGGTATGCTTCTTCTTCCGGCCAGCTCGCCTTATACACTAACGCTGCCGGGGTGTCTTTCGTATACCCACCTGCCACAAGACGTCTGGAAAGTTCCTCTAACATACCGGTACTTAAGTAGATCGCCATGGATGCCTGATGTGCTGCAAAACTCTCGATACTCTCTTTTTCCGGCACCGATGTTTTTCCTGCCATGCGGGTAATAATAAGGCTCTGTGAGACCTCCGGCAGTGTATATTCGATCTGCAGAGATGCAGCTGCACCAAAGCAGGCGGAAACTCCCGGACAGCTCTCATAAGAAATTCCAAGTTCATCGAGACAGTCCATCTGCTCCCTGACTGCGCCGTAAAGACTTGGCTCCCCGGTATGCAGGCGCACTACCATCTTGCTCTCCGACTCTGCCTTTCTCATCACTTCGATCACTTCCTCTAACGTCATCGTGGCACTATTATATATCTCACATGCCTCTTTGGTATAGGAAAGCAGCTCCGGATTTACCAGTGATCCTGCATAGATCACCACATCCGCCTTTTCTAACAGTTTCATTCCACGCACCGTGATCAGATCCGCCGCCCCACAGCCGGCACCTGCAAAATAAATCATCTTTTCTCCTCCTTCAGTCTCGCAAGCAGCTCTGCCGCCCCTGCACTCTCTCCAAGTCCTCCGTGCTCGTTGGAATACAAAATACATGCGACCGCAATTTTCCCTGCAGCTCTTTTATTCAGGTAAAACATTATCTTTTGCATGATCAGTTCCATCGTCTTTTCGCACAATCCGGCTTTTTTCAACACATTAACCGCCTCTTCCGTTGTCACGCAGGAAAGGATCTGACGTGCCGTATCTGCATCGGCACCCGCTGACAGAGCAGATGACGTGATCAGTTCCATCCGGCAGTCTCCTTCCCGCGAGTGTGTGTTCATGATGCCGCCGGCGACTTTTATCAGCTTGCCGATATGACCGGTCAGAAGCATGGCTTCAAATCCATTTTCCACCGCCATATCGATCGTATCTCCTATAAAATTACTGCATTTTACACTCTTATCGAGATCATAACCATAAGTCCGTTTCATATAATCCAGTCCGTAATTTCCCGGTGAAACTGCCACAATGGAATACCCCATGGCACGCTTCTGATTTAACTCTACCCGGATTGTTTCAAGCAGTGCCCTGCTGCTCATCGGCTCCACAATACCGCTCGTCCCAAGGATGGAGATTCCGCCTGTGATGCCAAGTCTCGGATTAAACGTCTGTGCCGCAAGCGTCTCCCCCTCCGGCACGGAAATTTCCACCAGAAGATCTGCCGTTTCATCCGTGAGCGCACAGACTTCCCGCACCTCTTTTTCGATCATCTCACGCGGCACATGATTGATGGCTGCATTTCCGACCGGCTGGTCTAATCCCGGTTTTGTAACACGTCCGACACCATATCCCCCGTCGATCACAATTCTCTGTAAATGTGCGGACTGCCCTTTTTGCTGCATGCTGCCATCCATCGTACTCTTTTGCCGATGCACGGACGGTTCTTTTTGCTTTATGCCGCCGTCAATCCTTGAAACCGCTGCCACGATATGTGCGCCCGTCGTAATGTCAGGATCATCTCCGCCATCTTTAATCACGGCACAGCTCACTGCAGTTTCACTTCGCCGGATATCTGTGATTTCAGCATGATACCGAATCCCTTTTGGCGTCTCGATCTCTATCTCATTTTTTATTTTTCCGGTGATCAGCATATATGCCGCCGCTTTTGCTGCCGCTGCCGCACAGCTTCCGGTCGTAAATCCGTAACGCATAGGTATCTCCATTTCCATTTGTAAATATCAATCCACCTTTTTCGCTGCATCCTCCCGCCGCACTTCATACAAAAGTGCATTACAGATCGCAGCAGCCACATTGCTGCCTCCTTTTCTTCCCCGGTTCACGATACATGGCACATCGGTGTGCAGGATCATTTCCTTTGCCACCTCCACATTGACAAATCCGACCGGAACTCCGATGATAAATGCAGGACGGTAAATTCCATCACAAATCAGCTCATACAAACGGATCAGTGCCGTTGGTGCGTTGCCGATGGCAAATATGACCGGCTTGTCCAGTTTTGCCGCATGTTCCATGGAAACGACCGCCCTTGTCACCTTGCGTTCTTTTGCCTCTCCTGCAACCTCCTCGTCCGCCATAAAACAATGCGCCATTCCACCATGTGTCTCAAGCACTTTTTTGTTGACACCGGAGAGTGCCATATTTGTGTCTGTCACGATGTCCGCTCCTGTGCGGATCAGGTGTTTTGCAATCTCCACTGCATTCTCCGAAAAAGTAAGTGTATCTGCATATCCGAAATCCGCACTCGTGTGGATCACTCTTTTTGTCACCGGCTCCTGCTCTTTCGGGATCACAATACTGCGTTCTTCCAGTTCTTTTGTAATAATTGCAAAACTGCGCCCCTCGATCTCTCCCGGCAGCACAAATTCTACTGCCTGCGCATTTCCATGGATCTCTCTCAACACCTCTGCAAATATCCGGTTCTGTTCTTCCGATTTTACCGCGATCCGGTAATAACCGCTCTGGAGTCCCCGGAAATTACTACAGTCACGAATCAAAATACCACGCTGTAAAAAAAGTTCATACAGCTTTTTTTCACTGTAAAACAACAGATAATCTGCATCTGAATCATACACAATGCATCCTGCCGCCTTTAATTCTTCACGCAAAAACAGCCTTTGCGTCTGTATACAAGCCACAGCGCATGCAACATATCCCTGCTCTTTGATTGCAGCGACTCCTGCCCTTTGGGCGAATACCGAAAGATTCCACTCCGGCAGCTGCAATCTGATCTTTTCCGCCAGAGTCTGTTCACAGACCAGATACCCAAGCCGCACCCCCGGAATCGCATATAATTTGGTAAATGCACGCACCACGACCACATTCGGAAATTCTTCTAAATGACTTAAAAAGGAATATTTCTGTTCTTTTCCGGTCAGTTCCATAAAACACTCATCCAGCACCAGTGTAATGTCACATTGTCTGCATTTTTCTGCAATTTCTAAAATCAGTTCCGGCTCGACCAGATTTCCAACCGGATTATTTGGATTTGCCAGAAATACCAGAGAAATGCTCTCGTCTAACGCATCAAGAATCCGTTCGGTCAGGCAGAATTTTTCCTCTTTTTTCATCTCATAAAAAATAACTTCACAGTCCATGGTCTTTGCCGCCTCTTCATATCCTAAAAAGGACGGCACCGGGATTAGTATTTTCGATGGTTTTACTGCGTGTAAAACGGCATGGAACAATTCTGATGCACCATTTCCAAACACAAGCTTTTTCTCTGATATCCGCAGCTGTTCTGCAACTGCGTTTGTAAGTTCCTGTGCATGGATATCCGGGTAATGTTCCGCCTCCTCCACCGCCTGATGAAGTGCTTCCCTTACCGAATCCGGCATTCCAAGCGGATTGGTGTTCACCGAAAAATCCTGTCTTATCTGATTGCGGTATATATCTCCTCCGTGGTACTGCATTCCTTTATTTCTCTCTTTCTGTAGTCTGTTCTTTTATTTTCGGACATTAGATGATCTGTCATTTTTCTCTTTGGTGTCTTTGATCAGTATGCTTTTTATTTCCATGATTTTTCTCCCTTATCACAGATAATTCGTCACCTGCTCTGCCGCTTCCTCCATTTTTACCTGTGTCTGAAGCGTCTTGTCACGGGAAGCCACCTCGACGACTCCCTGTTTCATATTTCTCGGGCTCACAATAACACGGAGCGGAACACCGAGCAGATCGGCATCGGAGAACATAACGCCGGCGCTCACGGTTCTGTCGTCATAAATAACCTCGATTCCTATCTCCTGCAATTTCTCATACAAATCATCCGCAAACTTTCTGACTTCCTCATTGTCCGCTCTTACTGCACACAGATGCACCTGCCACGGCGCGATTGATTTTGGCCAGATCGGTCCGTACTCATCATGATGTGCCTCGCAGACAGCGGCGGCAAGTCTGCCGACACCAATGCCATAACAGCCCATGATTGGTGTTTTGCTCTCTCCGTTCTGATCCACATAAGTCATCTTCATGGCTCTCGTATATTTATCTCCAAGCTGGAAGATGTTTCCGACCTCGATTCCTCTGGAAATACGGATCGTCTTTTTTCCGCATTTCGGGCAGATACCGCCCTCATATGCCTTTGCAAAATCATGATATTCTGCATCCGGCACATCTCTTTGCATATCAAGTCCCTTATAATGGTACTCGTCCTCATTTGCACCACAGGAAAGGTTATTTCTGTTTTCTAATGATCTGTCATATAAAACGATGGCATCTCCATTTATTTTCAGTCCGACCGGTCCGATATAACCTGCGTTTAATCCGCACTCTTCGGTGATGATGGCTGGATGTATCTCATCTTTCAAATAGTTGACCAGTTTTGTCTCATTAATTTCAAGATCGCCGCGGATAAATACGACCACATAGGTGTCATCCGAATTTTTCTGGTATACAACTGCCTTACAGGAATTGCAGGTTTCATCCCCGAAAAATTTACAGATATCCTCGATCGTATGAATGTCCGGCGTATGCACTTTTTCAAGTTCTGCGGACACTGCATCTCTTGCTATATCAGAGATATTTTCTGCCGCTTCCATATTTGCGCGGAAATCACATTCATTACACAGCACGATAGAATCCTCACCGACCGGGGTAAGAAGCATGAACTCATGGGAAAGGCTTCCACCCATCATACCGGAATCTGAAGCCACCGATACGACCTCCGGGATGCCTGCTCTCTCAAAAATACGCTCGTATGCTTTGTGGCATTTTTCGTAGTACTGGTTTAAATCTTCCTGACTGGTGTGGAAGGAATACGCATCTTTCATTGTAAACTCGCGCACGCGGATCAATCCGGCTCTCGGTCTTGCCTCATCCCGGAATTTTGTCTGGATCTGGTAGATCATAAATGGGTATTTGTTGTAACTTTTGGCGTATTCGCGCACTAAATGTACGGCAGCCTCCTCATGTGTCATTCCAAGCACCATCTTTGCATTGTTCCGGTCAGTAAAACGTAATAATTCTTCTCCCACGCTCTCATAACGGCCGGATTCTTCCCAAAGGGATGCCGGCATCACAACTGGAAATGATACTTCCTGTCCGTCTAATTTATCCATCTCCTCACGCAGGATCTGCTCGATTTTGCGTGTGATCCGTTTGAGTGGAAGGTAGGAAGAGTAAATGCCGTTTGCCATGTATTTCATGTAGCCGCCTTTTACCATCAGGGCATGGCTGTCGATCACGCAGTCTGCCGGTCTCTCACGAAAACGTTCTCCGATTAATTTTTCTAATTTCATTGTCTGCCTCCTTTTTGTTTGCATAAATGGAAGATGATGATATCAAAAGATGTGCTTTTCATCTTTTGATATCCGAATCCTGTACATTAAAAAAGTCCCAAGCTGCAACTAAATACAGCTTAGGACGAATTATCTTAATCCGCGGTACCACCTAATTTCAGGATGTTCCTGCACTCCGGTACAAATTTTCATTGATACCTTATCTCTGTAACGGGAGAACCCGGCATAGCCTGATGTTTCCATTCGGTATGCAGCTCCATGACCGGTTCATCATGTTCCGTGAAAGACTCGCACCTGCCGTCCTCTCTCTGGACACTTTCCATGATTACTATTTCACTTCCTCGCATTAACCGTACTTTAGCATTTTGTGCGCGGATTGTCAATCCTGATCCTGCACAAATTCTTCCCGCATCGGTGTAAAAATATCTAAGAGGATTCCCTCTTTCAGGCAGACACAGCCGTGCTCGATGGAATCTCTCTTTAACAGGGCATCGCCAGGATTTACGATCTTCTTTTCTCCGTTGATTGTAAATTCAAACTGACCGGACACCACATAGGTGATCTGGGTGTGCGGGTGATGATGCAGTGCACCGATGGCACCTTTTTCAAAATGATTCTCCACACACATCATCTCATCGGCGTACGCTAATATTTTGCGCTTCACGCCCTCGCCGCAAACTTCTGCATCAATTTCATTGTTAAAGTTCCAGATCTGATTTTTTTTCGTTTTCATATGAAATCCCCCTCGTATAATATTATTGATTTTGTTTTTTCAGATAACGCACCAGCGCTAAAATACAGACCATATCGATAAACACAACGACCACGATCGATCCCATTCCATAAAAGATACCTGCTGTCTCTGCGATCTTCCCAATGATCGACGGCATTACGATCGAACCGATACTTGCAATTGTTAAAATAAAACTCCACGCGATCGGATATTTTTCAATGAGATTTCCTGCAAAGGAAACCGTCGTCGGATAAATTCCCGCCATGCTGTACCCGAAACCCATGATACCGATCACGATCCATACGGTACTGCGGCTGAATAACAGTAAAAAGAAAAAGCATACAAGTCCTGCACCCATGATCGGCAGCAGTTTTTCTTTTTGCATTCTGGTGGACAGCCAGGCTGTCGTCAGACGTCCTGCTAAAATCATCACCCAGAGTACACTCGCCGTCATCTGGGACAGGGATGCTGGCAGAAATCCTGTATCCTTAAAATATGTGATCATCCATCCGATGACACCCTGCTCCGCGCAGAGATAGAAAAATAATGTTGCAACGCACAGATAAAACAGCGGTTCTGAGAAGAATCCGAAACTGCCGTCTTTTTTCTCTTTTTCCACCCGGTCATTTTCCATTGGGATCATTGCGTATAATATCCAGCTTAAAATTCCCATCGCAAGCATAAAATAACACGCTGTGATCCAGCCGGATTCCCCTGTTGCCGTAAACAGTGTCAGAAGAATCGGGAATAAAAATGCCCCGACAGAGAACATCGCATGCAGTCCATTGATCGTCCATGCTTTTCCCGGTGCTAAACTGTTGATTGCCGTGTTACAGAAATTACTCGTTGCTCCTCTCGCAACACCTGTCAGGAAAAATGCCATTGCAATGCACCAGTTGTGATTTCCGAAAATGATCAGCACATACGAAAGTGCAAAAAACAGATTAAAAAACAAAATACTCTTTTTTCTTCCAATCGCGACCGGCAGCAATCCTGCGGTAAAACTAGAAAACAGATTTCCCACAGAATGCAGACTTACGATCAATCCGCAAAATGCATAATCTAGTCCTCTTGCATCCCTGATAAAAGGAAGCAGGGATCCAATCGAAAGTGCCAGCATTCCATTCAGCAAAAAAACACTGTAGTTGCATAAAAACTGTTTCTTTTTTATTTTATCCTGTAAAAAATCCATCTGTTTCTCCTCACTCATTATTTTCTTCGATAATCTGTTCGATCACGTCCATGTAGTCCGCGCAATACTTTTCATACACGCCCATGACCGCCTCCTGAAAACGCTTTTTTTCTGCCACAGAAAGTTCTACCACTTCCACACCCTGTTTCAAAGCGATCTCCTTAGAATCCGCCTCACGTTCTTTCCACAACTTTCTCTCATACAGCGCAGATTCTTTTGCGCACTCTAAGATCATCTGACGGTCATCTTCCGAAAACTTGTTCCATGTATGTTTCGAACAGATCTGCATCTCCGGTACCCGGTTGTGTTCATCAACTGTATAATATTTCGCCACCTCATAATGATTCATCGCCTCATAAGAAGGCCAGTTATTCTCCGCCCCGTCCACCGTTCCGCGCTCTAATGCGGAATAAACATCCGCATAGGGAATCGGCAGTGCCGTCGCGCCAAGTGCCTCCACCATATCGACCATCACCTCCGATTCCTGCACACGGATACGCATACCTGCCATATCCTCAAGACAGGTGATCGGCTTTTTAGAATTATAAAAATTTCTTGCTCCCGCATCATACCAGGAAAGGCCAATCAGTTCGCTTTTACTCACTTTCTCCAAAAAGTCACTACCGATCCTGCCATCTAACACTTTCCACATATGATCCGAATCAGAATACAGATATGGCATCTGCAAAACATTTAATTCCGGTATGTACTCTGCTAACTGCGACAGGGAAACCCTTGCAAAATCAATGCCTCCATACTGCATCTGTGCGATCACACCGCTCTCTGCACCAAGTTCCCCCTCTGCCTGAACTAAAATCTTTATTCTTCCGCTGCTCTCCCTCTCCACCAGCTCGGCAAACTTTTTTGCCCCAAGTGTTGTCGGATAATCCTCCGTCTGGTTCTCCGCATAGGACAGGACAAATTCGGGAGCTCTCACGCTGCGCAGCCTGTGATACAGAAAAAATCCAGCGCTCAAAACCACTGCCGCAAACAAAATCAAGATTCGTCTTTTTTTCATTTATCCCAATCCTCCGGCAGTGTTCCCTTTGTTCATCTGTTTTAAAATCTCCATGCGGTATTCCGTAGGAGTACTTCCCATGGCACGCTTAAATACTTTTGCAAAATAATTAGAATCCCGGTATCCCACATTTACGCTGATATCTTTTACATTGATACGGACATCGGCAAGAAGCTGCTTTGCCCGTTCCAGCCGGTACTCTGTCAGATATCCAATGAAACTTTTATCAAAACACTGTTTGAATATTTTGCAGAAATAGGCGTCTGAATAATTCATCTCCTCCGCTACACTCTGTAAAGAAATATCTTCTTTATAGTGCATGTCAATATACTGTCTGATATTTTCTGCCACAGCGCTCATCCTGACATTGCCATTTTCCAGTTCTGCATCCTTCTTTTTTTCCTGCATATCCACAGGCTTTTCCCGGACATTTTTCTGCGATCCATCTGCCTTTTCCTCAAGCAGCCGTATTGCTTCCTCAAGCACCGCCACCAGTTCTTCCTCAGTCCCTGGTTTCAGCAGATAATCCAGTGCATGTACGGAGATCGCACGTTTTGCATAACTGAATTCATCAAATGCAGTCAGAAAAATAATGCTGCAATCCCTGTCTTCCTCCCGGATCTGCTCCGCTGCCTCCAAACCATTCACACCCGGCATCTCAATGTCAAGCAGCGCGATCTTACAATCTTTTTCTGTAAAAAACTTTGCCGCCTCCCTGCCGTTTACGGCTTCCACAACTTCTAACTGTCCGGAAAAATATTTTTTTATCGTTCTCCCCACAATCATTCTCTCTATCGGCTCATCGTCCGCCACCAACACACGGTACATCATGCTCCCCCACTTCCTTATGTCTGATCTGTATTTTTACCACAGTCCCCACATCTTTTTTACTGTAGATTTCTACATTTCCATTCTGATACATTGCACGGATCCGCCGGAAAATATTGCCAAGGCCAATGCCTGTCTTTCCATCTTCTTTTTCCAGTTCTCCCCGCAGATGCATAAGTGCTGCTTCGTCCATTCCAAGCCCGTTATCCCCAATGGTAATAAACGTAAATCCATCTTTCTGCCAGATATGTACCCGGACAGTCCCACCTTCTTCTTTTTTCGAAAGTCCATGAATGATGGCATTTTCCACCAGCGGCTGAAATGTAAATGCCGGAACAATGACTTTATCTGCATCCACGCTGCAATCCTTTCGGTATGTGATTCTGTCTCCGAAACGCATCTGCTGCAGATACATATAATCTTCCATAATTTTTAATTCCTGTGACAGGCACACCTCCGTGTCCTGATTTTTCAGGTTATAGCGGAAAAGTGCCGACAATGCACGGATCATTTTTTCAGTAGTTTCCGCTTCCTCAAGGCTTGCCATTCCACCGATGACATTTAAGGTATTGAACAGAAAATGCGGATTGATCTGGCTTTTTAGAAGTTCAAGCTTTGTCATCTCCAGACGCTTTTCCGTCTCTAACTTTTCAAGCTCCTCCTCATGCAAAAGATCTAAGGTCTTTCTTTTTTCCTCCAGTGCCTGAATGTACTCTCCTGTGGCGTATTTCATTTTATTGAACGCCCGGACCAGTTCACCAAGCTCATCCTTGTTGTCCACCTCAACATCCCTGATAAAGAAATCATTTGCAGCAATTTTCTGTGATGCATGTACCAGTTTAAAAATCGGTGCCATGATCGTTTCTTTCATCAGTGCCGCCATCTCTGCAATTCCAAAAAGAAGCAGGATTCCTGCAAAAATTACCACCAGCGGAACACTGATCAGTGTCGGAACTTTTTTCTGGTACGAAACATCTCCCTCCTCGATCGTATAATTCATAAGTGTTCCGGCATAATCCTTTAAGTAGTCCTGCATGTCATAAACTTCATACAGCCTGCTGACATAATCTGTCACATTATCTTCCATGGACAGGATTGCATCTCTTTTAGTGCAATAAACTTCATAGCTGCTGCGGATCGACCATGTTTTTGCATAGCGGAGTTCCCCGATCCTGCGATACTGGAATGGCAGATCATAAACCGCATGTTTTGTACGTTTCATGGAACGCTCTAACGCTTCTTTTTTCTCCGTATCCGGATTTCTCATATAGCTTTCAAACAGTGTGCTCTCCTGCTCTAATGCCTGGATCAGTTCACTGCACTTTGCATTGTCCTGCAAAATACCATTAAAATCGGTCAGTGAAAACCGGACAACCCAGACATTAAAAACAACGGAAAGCAGGATGGCCACACAGACCATCCCGGTAAACACTGCTATTTTCTTTTGAATGGTAAGCTCCTGCCACCACTTTTTTATCCTTTTCTTCAAGCTGTTTGTCCCATCCTGCTTCTTTCTCCATTTAGCTGTCTGATCTGCCAGCCCGCATACACTAATTCGCCTCTGCGATCCTTTCTTTTGCAAATGCAAAAAATGGTTCTTTCTGTGCTCCCAAAATACGGTTTGTAAGCATATATCCATGTCTTGCATCGGAAAAAACGATCATCATGCCAGGCTCGTTTGCCACCCGCAGCTTTTTCCATCCAATGCTTTCCTTTTCTTTCCCCACAGTCACATGGAGTCCCGCATCGTCAAAGGAAAGTTCTACATCTTTCGGCATCGTTTTTGCCTGCCCTTTGGCTTTCAGATAGATCGCGATCGGCTGGATCACCGGAAACAGCAGACATCCAAAGAGCATCAGCATCTGCATCAGATCCCCTGAGGTACGGAAAAATTTTGCTGTAAATAAAATCATCGCCACCGTAAAGACCATGTTGCAGACTCCCGCCACCGAACGATATGTCCGGCTCATTGTCAGTTTCCAGAAATCTCCTGCGGTCACTTCGCTCTTAAATTGATATGTCATGCCATTTCCTCCCGTAATTCTAAAATCATCCGCCGTAGCCGCCAAATACTCTCGGTAACAGAAGGCTTACTTCCGGAATGAATGTAAGTAACATTAATACAATGATCATACAGATATAGAATGGAAGTGTTGCCTTTACGACACGTTCCATTTTTACACCGCTGACTGCGGAACCGATAAATAATACGGATCCAACCGGTGGTGTCAAAAGACCGATACCACAGTTTAATACCATGATGATACCGAACTGTACCGGATCAATGCCGATTGATGTTGCGATCGGAAGTAAGATCGGTGTTGCGATCAGGATGATCGGTGCCATATCCATGATACAGCCAAGGAACAGAAGAATCAAGTCAATTAAAAGTGCAATCACGATCGGGTTTGTTGAAAATCCTACGATCGCATTTGCTACCATATCCGGTACATGTAATGTGGTAAGGCAGTAACCGAAAATACTCGAAGTAGAAATCAGGATCAATACGATCGATAAGGTATCGATACACTGTTCTAAACATTTCCATACACCTTTCCAGTCAAGTCCTTTGTAAATATATACACTGACAATCAGGCTGTAGAATACAGCGATTGCTGCGGACTCTGTTGCGGTGAACCATCCGGCAACTACACCGATAACTACGATAACAACCGCTGCAAGTGCCCAGATAGAAATACCAATCTGCTTCAATAATCCCTTAAAGCTGAACTTATCTCCCTTTGGATAATGTTTCTTCTTTGAGATAATGTAAGAACCTACCATCAGGGAAACTGCAAGTAAAGCACCCGGCAGATATCCTGCAAGGAATAAACTTCCTACGGAAATACCACCTGCTGACATTGCATAGATAACCATGTTGTGGCTTGGCGGAACCAAAAGTCCCTCACAGGAAGAAGTAATGGTAACTGCGGTAGAAAAATCATCATCATATCCCTGATCTACCATCATTGGGATCATGATACTTCCGATAGAAGCAGTATCAGCAGATGCAGAACCGGAAATTCCACCGAAAAAATAAGATGCTACGATATTTACCATTGCCATACCACCGGTCATCCATCCGACGCAGGCATTGGCAAGTGCAATCAGTTTTTCTGAGATACCACCGGTGCCCATCAGTACACCCATCGTGATAAAGAACGGCACTGCCATCAGACTGAAAGAACTGATTCCTTTTACCATCTGCTGACAGATCGTGGTAAGCGGCAATCCCTGTGTCAGTAAACAAAGTAATGATGACAATGCAACTGCATATGCAATCGGAAATCTAAGGAGTATCATTACTAAAAAGCTGATCAGCAATACTGCGATTGCAATTCCTTGTGCGCTCATTATTTTTCCTCCTTTACAAAAATTCCTTTGATATGGTTATAAACTGCTTCAATCTCAAATACCACCATTGCAATTCCTGCAAGTGGGATTGGGAAATACATCCAGAATTTTGAAACACTTGGCATACTTACATAATTTCCTTTTGCACCGATCTGGACTGCATAGGAAAATCCTACTGTAATCATTACCACACCAAGGATTAATACTGCCACATCTGCTAAAATATCCAGTGCACGGATCACGGATTTTGGCAGATACTGGTCAAATGCCGTCATACGGATATGTGCATTTCTTCTGATTGCAAGTGCTGCGGACAATACTGCCATGTAGGACATCAGTGTCAGAACGACTTCCTCGCTCCATGCCGGATCCGGCACAAACGGAACGTATCTTCCGACAACGCAGACGCTTGTGATCACAAGATCTGCCGTCAGCAATAATTTACATATGAATAAAACGATCTTATATGTAATGTCATATGCCGGTTTTATTTTATCAACGGTCTGAAAAAATTTTGGCATAAACTCATCTTCCTCCTTTAAAAATAGCCATCTTTAGAAAAGGAGCACAGAGAGCAGGTATTCTCTCTGTGCTCCTTTGATACATCAGTCTTTTAGTTTACCATATCAAGAATCTGCTGATATAACTCTTTGTTATCTTTTGTTGCCTCTTCGATCACATCTTTACATGCATCCTGCCATGGTGTGATATCCTCTACTTCAACAACGTTGCATCCATCTGCTTTTAACTCGTCTAAGATCTTGTTTTCTGTCTCCTCAGAGATCTTGCGGTTGTACTGGGAAGCGTACTCACCAGCTTCTGTTAATACATCCTGCTGTTCCGGTGTTAATTTGTCCCATGCCTCATCTGTGATAACTACCTGAATTGCTCCTAATGTATGTCCATCTAAGATCAGGTTGTTTGCAACTTCCGGGAATGCATTTGCCTGATAGTTTGCGATCGGCTGCTCTGCTGCATCAACAACACCTGTCTGTAATGCGGAGTATAACTCACCCATAGCAACAACGGTCGGGTTTGCTCCAAGTGCCTCAACCATGCCTGTCATGATCGGGTCATTTGATACACGGATCTTCATGCCTGCAAGATCTTCCATTTCAGAAACCGGTTTTACGGTAAAGAAATGACGGAAACCTTCTTCTCCGTAGAACAGTCCACGGATACCGCTTCCATTCTCATGCGGCTCAAGTAAAAATTCCTGTGCCAGATCTGATGTAGCGAAGTTCCAGAAATGATCTCTGTTTACGAATGTGAACGGTACAGATAAAAGACTGGATTTTTCTCCGCCGTAGCTTGTCAGTGCGAATGCAGAGATACGTGCCATATCGATCGTACCGCCGCCGCCAAGCATGGTATCTAAGACATCTGACTCAGCTCCTAATACACCGTTTGCCTGAATATCGATCGTGATGCTTCCGCCGGAAAGCTCTTCGACTTTGTCTTTGAAAGCGGTTGCTGTCTGTCCAACGATGGTTCCCTCTAACGGGTTAACCTCTGCATAAACCAGTGTGACCGCCGGTCCGACCGGTTCTGTTGCGCTGTCCCCTGAGGATGCTGCCTCAGTTGTCGTTTCTGCTTCTGCTGCATCTGATGTTGCGGACGCATTAGATGTTGATGCTGCATTTGTTGTTCCGCCGCTGCTTCCACCTGTATTTGGTGACTGTAAGCCACACGCTGTCATGGAAAATACCATTGCTGCACATACGATTGCGGATAAAACTTTTTTCTTCATAAGAAACCCTCCTGTAATTGGTTAATTTGTTTGCTGCGCTGCCCCTCTTTGCCGCTGCAACTTTATGATTTAATTATAGGCAGAATCTTGTACAAAGAAAACCGTATTATTTTTGTATTGTTAGCACATTCTTAACATTTTTTAGATTTTATTAATATTTTCTTGATATTTTTGTACAGTATGTAGATATTTTTTTGCTTTTTTATATGTGAAACTAAACAAAATCCTATACATCATCATTTCTTCTCATCCAAAAGCATCACACCCTCCGCCGGATTATGGTCGATCGCACCAGCTATCGGTGATGCAACACCTTTTGCCCAGTGCCATGCAAGCGCGATCTGCTGCATTTTCACACCGTGACGTTCCGAAAGTTCATGCACTCTTGTGACGATAATCTGTCTGGATTGAAATATACCTTAGAGGCGCTTACAACTTTGTCACGGGCAATATTCTTTTTGAGCGCCTGTCCTGAATATTCCTCGCGCGTTCCTGCGGAATATCCGTTTGCCGTACTAAAAAAGCATTACCACAAGTCCTAAAATAACCAGTATCACACCCGTTGCACGGTTTAAGGTCTTCGGCGTTGCTTTGTTGGCAAAAACAGCCGCGATTCTCGCCCAGATCAGGGTAAATACAACACACAAAATCAATACGGTCCAGTCCGGTGCACCACCGATTGCAAAGTGCGAAGCCGCTCCGGTAAGTGCCGTAAAGGTCATGATAAACACACTCGTTCCAACGGCTGTCTTTAATTCATATCCAAGCACAGAGGTCAGGATCAGAAGCATCATCATGCCGCCGCCCGCACCGACAAAACCACAGATAAATCCTATGAGGACACCGCATATAACAGACTGCACTGCCCGCTTCTCCGCCGACACTCCCTGCATCGCCTCTTTTGTGGTCATGACCGGGCGCACGATAAATTTAATTCCTAAAAGGAATGTCATAAAGACTGAAAAGTTCCCCATGGCCGCAGATGGGACCAGACTTGACACATAGCTTCCAAAAACGGTAAATAAAAGTACGCTTACCATCATGATGATACCGTTTCGGATATCGAGATTTTTATTTTTTCCGTATGTATACGCCGACACCGCACTTGCAAGAACGTCCGAGGATAATGCGATTCCCACCGCCATATACGGATCCATCCCTAGAAATGTGATCAGCATTGGACTGATGACCGCCGCGGCGCTCATTCCTGCAAAACCGGTTCCAAGCCCTGCCCCCATACCTGCAAAAAAAGTAACGATTATTGTAAGTAACATGTTCATGTCAGTGCTCCCCTTTCAGCATTTCATCCAGATTCTTTTCCATCTGGTTGAGGATCTCTGCCATCTTTTTCCGTTTCTCCTCATCCACGCCAGACAGTATCTGTTCCACAAAATCCTGCTGCAGTTTTTTCCCGTTTTCGATCACAGGCTCTGCTTTTTTCGTGCAGATCAGCTCGACTTTTCTCCGATCACCCTCCACTGCTTTCCTCTCAAGGTATCCATCCCGCACCAACTTCTCAACATTGACAGAGACAAGGTTCGCCTTTATTTTCCGTACTTCCACAATATCACTCGCCGTTTTATAATCCGGGTTATTTGCCAGAAACATCAGGATATCAAACGCAGTCTGTGGCAGTTTCAGTTCCCTGCAGAGTGTCTTGCAGGTTGCACTGTACGCCAGTGACATTTTGTGGGCAAATTCAATACTCATATTTATCATGATCCGCCTCCATTTACTTCTTTTTTGCATTGTTCATTTTTGAAGTAATTATATAGCATTTTCCCAAAATGTCAAGACTGGATTTTTCTCTCTTAATCTTCCTCCCTTGTGATATTTCTCACCCAGATATACTTTTTATAATGCAGATAAACCGCCGGTATCTTCACGATCTCATCCAGATTGACAATGCAGTATACCACCATGACAGGGATTTTTAATGCAAGCGCTTCCAGAAATCCTTTGTGAGCAGCCGGTCTGCGGGAACAAACTACGTTTTCAGATTTGAATCACCCTGCCGGTCGTCGCATTCACCCTGTGCGAGATGGAGATCACCGTCCGGTTCTCACTTACCCGCATTAATGCCTGCAAAACTTCTTTTTCGGTCTGTGCATCCAGGTTTGCCGTGATCTCATCTAAAAGGAGCAGTTTCGGCTTTGCCGCCGCTGCACGGGCGATCGACAATAGCTGCCACTGTCCCTGTGAAAAGATTTCATCGGAACATGGCGTATCGTACCCGTTTTCCAGACTCATGATCGTATCCGAAAGCCCTGTCATCTGTGCCGCCGCACGGACATCCTCCATAGTGATCGACGGATCGTACAGCGTGATCTGCTCTTTTACCGTTCCCGGAACCATATGAAAAGCCTGCTCCACATAGCCAAAAAGATGCCGTTTCTCTGCATCCGGGATATCTTGTGCCGGAACTCCCTGTATCAGCACGCTGCCCTCCTTTGGCTCATAAAGTCCCAGCAGCAGCTTGAATATCGTACTTTTGCCTGCACCGGTGCGACCGGAAAGTGTAACCTGTTCTCCTTCTTTTACCTGAAAACTGAGACCATTTAGCACATTTTGTTCTTCGTAGGCAAATGTCACATTCTGAAATTCCACAAATACGTTATCTTTCTTTTGTGTACTCTCTTTTCTGTAATCAGTCTTTTCCGGTAATTCTTCCAGACTGAAAAATTCATTGATCCTGTGCACGCCCGCCACAGCAGACTGTATGGTCTGGATCTCCATTCCAAGGCTCTCCACCGGGGAAAAGATCTGCGAAATATAGTTCATGACAGCGACCGCCGTACCAGCCGACATTCCAAACAGACTTAATACATTCGCATTGCCGGAAGCCGAAAAAAGCATGACAACCGCCACAACCACCGCATTCAGGATCAGAATGACTGGTGAATAGACTGCATCATAAAAATTTGTCTGCTCCATCGCCCGGTAGCTCTCGCCGATGCAGGTATCATAACGCTCTGCCATATAGTTTTCTTTGCCGAGACTCCGGATCGTTCTGATGTTGTGAAGCGTCTGCGGAACATGGCCCAGGGCACGGCTGACAGCACGGCGGTTTTCGATCTGCGCGGTCAGCATATTTTTCTGCACGATGCGCGTAAACCAGAACAGAAACGGCAGCAACACCAAAAGCACAATGGCAAGCCCCTTGTTCCGAAACCAGATGACGGCAAGAATACTGACGATCTTGCATGCATCGGAAAACATGCTGATAATGCCTGATGTAAACAGGTTTTCCACCGTATCAACATCCCCGACGAACCGGGAAACCACTGACCCCGGCTCCTGATGTGTCAGTGCATCTGCCGTCAGATCCGTATATTTATCCATCAGGCTGCTTCGCAGTGCGTGCGTGATTTTCTGCCCGAACACAATCAGCAGTCCTTCCCTTGAACTTTCCAGTGCCCCCATGAGCAGTGTAAATCCAAAATATGCAAAGATCAGATAAAATGATACCACATTTCCCGTCGTCATGGTATCTATAATAGTTCCAAGAATGAGCGGTGGAAGAAGCGCTGTCAGGATTGCACCGGCCACTGCACACACGATCCCGGCGGAAAGCCACTTCTGTTTTTTTATCGTCCGCCACATGACACTGCCTACATTTTTACTGCTATGCGTCCCGCTGTTCAATTTGCTGCACGTCCCGCTATGCATTATTCTGCACGCCCCCTTTCTTTTCTGCCTTGTTCTGTTTCAGCACATTTTCCTGCATTTACTTTCTCCGCCGTACTTCCCTTCGTCTGCTCCTCATAAAGTCTTGCATATTCCGGGTATTTTTCCATGATCTCCTCATGTGTGCCGACCGCCGCATGCCCATGCTCCATCCAGATCACCTGATCCATTTCCGGGAAAAGATAGAGTCTGTGGGATAACAGGATCACGATGCTGTCTGACGTCATCGCCTTTAAATTGGTATATACTTCCTGTTCCGTATTCCGGTCAAGTGCGGAGAAAGGATCATCTAAGATCAGCACCGGTCTTTTATGGCACAAAGTTCTCGCAAGTGCAAGACGCTTTGCCTGACCACCGGAAAGTCTGACTCCTCCACTTCCCACAACCGTGTCAGGTCCCTGTTCCATCTCTGCAACTTCTCTATCAAAACATACTGCTTTCAAATAAGTTTCTGTATCCTCATTTTCTCCCATCAGAATATTGTTTTTTATACTGTCATCAAATAATTCCGGGTCGTGTCCTAAATAACCAATGGTTCCGGTTAACACACTATTTCCCATCTCGTTTAACTCTCTGCCTGCAAAACGGATACTTCCCTGATAAGGATATTCGCACAGAAATGTCTTTCCAAACGTGGACTTGCCGGACGCAACGGCACCGGTAACACCAATGATCTGTCCCGGTTTTGCAGAAAATGTGATATCCTCATAAATATCTGTCCCGCCCGGATATGCAAAACTCAAATGGGAAACCGTAAGCTCTGCCTGTTTTTGCACTCTGCTTTCACTTTCATGTTCCACACATTTCATGAGGGGTTTGATCCTCTTCCAGGAAACCTGTGCCTTGTGAACTGCGTTAAAAAGTTTTGCCGCACTCGATGATTTTACCGAAAGTTTGGTAAAACAGGTAAGAAATGTGGTAAATGCCGCAACATCCCAGACTCTCCAGCCACTTCCAAGCACGTTTTTACCTCCAAAATATAAAATGAAAATGACACCCGCCATCGAGATGACACGGTAGATCGGCGGAAATGCCGCGCTCCATATATTCGCCCGCACCGCAGATTTTTCGTAAGCTGAAAGATTTTTCTCATACGCATCTTTTCGCTCCTGCTCGCATCCATAAACACGATAGGTGACCGCATTGGATGCCCGGTCTAAGGTGGCGGCACTTAAGATCCCGGACTGCTCCTTATAGGCTGCCCCGGTTCTCTGCACAATTCCTTTCATCTTCTCTGCCAGAAAATACGAAACCGGCGGGAACAGCATGCTTAAAAGCGCAAGTCTCCAGTCATAAAAGAGAAGCATTCCGGCATATGCAAGCAAAGCTACCCCTGTATCAAATATCTCCGTGGTAAATTTCCGCATGCCCTCCGCACAGTCATCCACATCCAGAATCGCTTTTGTCATGACATTTCCGGTGCCTTCCTCTTCCAGTTCTGCCCGGCTTTTATGCACAAGGCTGTCATACAGAACATGTTTCATGCGCCGGTTGACATTGTTTGCAAAACGTCTCACATAAAAACGCTTGATATATCTGGAACTCTGCACCACTGCGATTGCGATCACATAGGCTGCGACCAGTTTTCCCATATCAGGAAATCCTGCCCTGCCGCCAAGGATATCCACCAGACAGCCCGCCATTTTTCCCTCAAACCATGGTCCGGCAAGGAGTCCTAAATTGTAAATCAACCCGGAGACTGTCACCGCAAGAAGAACTTTCCACTCCATTTTAAAATAGGAAATCACATGGTCTGCCTCAAATTTTTGTTTTTCACTTCCAGCATTTTTTCTGTCGTACTTATCACTCATCTGACTCACCATCCATTTCCATCCTGTCGTCTGAACCGGACTGCACGAGTTTTGACACATCGCAAAACTCTGCCCGCCGCTGTTCCTTCGACCGCCAGTAAAGTTTATCTAACGTCTCAAGAAATGCCGCTTTTTCCTCCTTGGGCAGCTCCGCTAAAAGCCACTCATAAAACACGCTCTCAATGGACGCCTTTGAATTTTTTAACTGTTCCGCTTTCTCTGTCGCATACAAAAGCTGGCTTCTTCCATCCTCCGGGTTCGGTTTCCGGTAAAGATATCCTTTGCTCTCTAAATTAGCCGCACGCCTTGCAGCAGCCCCTTTATCAATCTTTAACTGCTCTCTGACTTTCGCCTGTGTGACGCCGGGATTGTGCCGGATGAAATGGATAAAATCAAATTCTGCCGTTCCGATTCCTTCCTCTTTCATCATCTTTAATGTAAACTTCCCCGCTTCACGCGCGATCTTTGTGATTTTTCTTCCTGACTCGTCCATTGCGATCTCCACTCCTAACCAACTCTGAAAATTAAAATCTAACTTATGACTTTCCAATTAGCATACAAAAAATAGATGTACCTGCATCTAACCAGATGATAGTACATCTATTTTTGTGTGTCAATTTATCTTTTTCTTACTTTGCACAGGAAAAAACTTTTTCCTGATTTGATTCATCAATGAAATCTTTCTTACTTCTCACTCCAGATTTTTCTATATTTCATAAAATAGTAAATACTCATGATCATACTGAGTATCTCGCCCGTTGTGATCGACAGCCAGACTCCGTCCATTCCAAGCAGATTTGGTAATATCAGTACCGGCAGCAAATATCAATATGCCAGTACACTAGCCCATGTTTCTGCTATTTTTACTCCACCTTCGGCAGCCCTGCAAATCCCACTGCAAGCTCTTCATCGGTCGGAATATAGTCTGTCATCTCTCCATTGTTAAACTTCTCATATGCAACCATATCAAAATAGCCGGTTCCGGTAAGTCCAAAAACGATAGTCTTTTCTTCTCCGGTTTCTTTACATTTCAACGCCTCGTCAATGGCAACACGAATCGCATGAGAACTCTCCGGTGCCGGAAGGATTCCCTCTATTCTTGCAAACTGCTCTGCTGCTTCAAATACAGAAGTCTGCTCTACACTCCTTGCCTCCATCAGTCCGTCATCATAAAGCTGTGACAGAGTTGAACTCATGCCGTGATAGCGAAGTCCTCCGGCATGGTTTGCAGATGGAATAAATCCGCTGCCAAGTGTATACATCTTTGCTAACGGACAGACCCTTCCGGTATCACAGAAATCATATGCATAGCGGCCTCTCGTAAGACTCGGACAGGATGCCGGTTCGACTGCGATAAATTGATAGTCTTTTTCACCACGCAGCTTTTCTCCCATAAACGGAGAGATCAGACCCCCAAGATTGGAACCGCCGCCTGCACATCCGATAATGATATCCGGCGTAATATCATACTTTTCCAGAGCAGCTTTTGTCTCAAGTCCAATGACTGACTGATGTAACAATACCTGATTTAACACACTTCCCAATACATAACGATATCCTTCTCTCGTCGTTGCAGCTTCTACTGCCTCGGAGATTGCACAGCCAAGACTTCCTGTTGTGCCCGGATGCTCTGCTAAAATCTTTCTGCCGACTTCTGTTGTCTCAGACGGTGACGGGGTTACACTTGCTCCATATGTGCGCATTACCTCACGGCGGAATGGTTTCTGTTCATAGGAAACTTTTACCATATAGACTTTACAGTCAAGATCAAAATAAGCACACGCCATAGAAAGTGCAGTTCCCCACTGTCCAGCACCTGTCTCTGTTGTCACACCTTTTAATCCCTGCTTCTTTGCATAATATGCCTGTGCAATCGCAGAGTTTAATTTATGGCTTCCACTTGTATTGTTTCCCTCAAATTTATAGTAGATCTTTGCCGGAGTCCCCAGTTTTTTTCCAGACAATATGCTCTCACCAGTGGTGACGGACGGTACATGCGGTAAAAATCACGGATCTCCTGTGGAATATCGATGTATGGGTTGGTATCATCGAGTTCCTGTTTTACCAGTTCATCACAGAATACATGCCCCAGTTCCTCCGCGGTCATCGGTTTTAGAGTTGCCGGGTTCAAAAGCGGTGCTGGTTTGTTCTTCATATCAGCGCGCACATTGTACCATTGTGTCGGCATCTCATTCTCTTCCAGATAAATTTTATACGGTATTTTCTTTTCGCTCATCTTCTCCTCTTTTCCGCAACTTTTATCGTTACTTTACTGTTATGATTCTCTGATTCATGATTTTATCTATATTTTAGTATATTAGCACATTGAAGTGCCGCAGTCAATAACTTTGGATCTTAATATCGGCATCGACGAAAGCCGTAACACCTGTTTACCCCAAATTGCGTTTCTTTTTATTCCACTCTTGCAACACTGCTGACACCCTCCGGCGTCCGCTGCTTTGTCACAATTATTTTTTTGTCGATCTGGTCTTTTAATTCAGATACATGTGAAATAATTCCTACCAGACGATTTCCCTCGGTGAGCTGCAGCAATGCTTTTAACGCCTGTTCTAAGGCATCCTCATCGAGTGATCCAAATCCCTCGTCCACAAACATGGAATCCATACGGATTCCACCCGCATAAGACTGTATCTCATCCGACAGTCCAAGCGCAAGTGACAATGATGCCTGGAAAGACTCCCCACCGGAAAGCGTCTTTACACTGCGCTTTGTCCCGTTATAATGATCAATCACACAAAGTTCCAATCCTGCTTTTTCCTTGCGGCTTCCTGTCTCTTCCTCACGTTTTAATTCATACTGCCCGCTGCTCATCGTAAGCATCCTCCGGTTTGCTCGGATCAGTATCCTGTCAAAATAAGCCATCTGCACATAAGTTTCCAGTTCAATCTTTGCCTTACCGTTTAACATTCCACTTGCCGTATCGGAAAGAGATTTCATCCAGACATACTTTTGTTCGGTCTGTGCGATCTCTTTTTGTTTTTTGCTGACATTTTTACAGATTTCCCTATTAGTACAATAAGATGTATATTTTGAAGCCCTGTTTTCTTCCATCTCATTTCTTTTTGCACGCAGTTCTCCCGCCTGTTTTTCGATCTCTTCTTCCGGAAACGATATTGCTTTCTCTGTTTCCTCAATCTGACGAAGCAGCATCTGAATGACGCCCTTTTCCGTCTCTCTGTTTTTTTCGTAATTATGATACGCTTCTCTTGTCTTTTCTCTGTTCTCTTCTAAATTTCTTTTTTTCAGGGTAAACTCTTTTATCTGTGTCTGTACCCCCTCTTTTGTTACATCCTTTACCTGCTCTTTCAGCTCATTGAGACTCTTTTCTTCATTTGCGTACTCTGTCTGCAGACGTACCAGCTCCTGTTCTGCCACATTGATCTGGTCGGCAAGTGTTTTTATTTCTGTTTCATCGAGCGGAATCTTTTTTTCTAAGGCAGTCTTTTTTCGTTCGTCTTCCTGTTTTTTGGAAAGTTCCGCTTTTTTCTCATCGGCTGCTCTTTGCAGCATAGTAATCACAGACTGTACATGGTATGGTTTTGCATCAAAATCTTCTATTGACAAAACCTGACTCCCATCAGCGTTTTTTATGGTCTGTAATGTATTGACATCTGTATCTCCAGTTAAAGTGCTCTGATTACATGTAATTATATTACTTGTAATTATATTACTTGCAATCAGAGCACCCGTAATTAAATTACATGCAGATTTTATATCGTCACTGATCTGCTTTTCGGCAGTTTCCCTGTTTCCGGTCAATTTTGCAATTTCTTCCTGAATACTGCTGATTGTTCCTCTTATCTTTTGTATTGTTTCTTCGCTTTCTTTTAATTCATCTTTGATCTGCTCTGCACGTTTCCTGTTATTTTTTGCCTGTAAAAACTGCGTGTTCCGTTCGTTTTCAATCTGCATAAGCTGTGCAAAAACAGTTTTTTGATCCTCTGTCTGCTCTATGCCAGTTCCACAGTCTGCAACGTTTTTCTTCCACTGCTGTTTCTGCTGTGTGCACCGTTCTGTCGCCGTGGCAAGCATCTGTCCAAGATTAATGTTCTGTTCGTTTAACATAACCAGTTCATCCTGCGCAGACTGCATCTGTTCTTCTAATACATGCTTGACATCCAGATCCTTTTTCGCTTTTTCTTTCTGATCTTTATATTCTTCCCTTCTCGCCTCATCAGCACTCTTTTGCCTTTTTGTCTCCGTCTTTATTTCATTTAAAGACATTCTGACATCAGGCTCACCAAGCAGTTCTCCTGCATCCTTTAGGACTGCTGACATTTTCTCATTTTCCTGTGTCACGAGCTGATGCGCTTTTTCACTCAGTCTGCTGACTGACTCCCTTGCCTTTTCATCCTCCGCTTTTGCCTGTTTTAACACTTCCCGATCCGGAGTTTCCTGTGGTATGACTGCCAGTGTCGGATGATGTATGGCTCCACAGACCGGACAGGGTTCGTCTTCCTTTAATCCCTGCGCCAGCATTCCCGCCTGTGCATCCCAGAATTGCTGTTCTATCCTCCGGTATTGTTCACTGATCTGTTTCTGCTCTGCGGCTGCTTTCTGATACTGTTTTTGAGTTTTCTCCCTTTCTCTGCTGACTTTCTCCCAATCCTCTAACCTGTTTTCCAGCTCTTCGAGCCTGCGTATCCTCTCTGATACTTCCAATATTGCTTTCTCTGCCTGTTCTCCCCTGCTGTCTGCACCGGAAAGCTGCTCCCACGTTTCTTTTTGCTGCTGTAAATCCCTGCTTTTTACCTCATATGATTTCTGTACGTTTTCCAATTCTGTACCAAGTCTCTTTACTTCTCTTTCTGATGTGTTCAACTGTTCTGCAATCTCTGTCAGATCCTGTATTTTCTGTCGGATTTCTTTTACTTCCTTCTCATAGGCAATCTCCTGTCCTGCCGCATCCTTGTTCTGCTCCTGTTCTTCTTTTAACAGTTGCTGCTGTTCTAAAAGACTGTTTTCTGTTTTCTTTTTTAAATCAAGTTTTTCCTTTTGATCTGAAATATGCTCCTCCAGCGCACGGCTCCTGTCTCTCTGATTTTTCAGCGTATCCATTTTTTCTGTGATCAGTCGCATTTCATGCTCTATGCGTTGTATTTCCGCAGTAATGCCCTCATAAGATTTTAAGGTCTCTTTTTCCTGCTGCAGTTTTCCCTCCAGTTCTGTTCGTCTCTGTTCATCCTGCTGCTTTTTCTGAACCTTTTCTTCCATATCCTGGTGCTTCTTTTCCTGCGACAGACCAATTTCCTGTATTTTTTCAAACAACACCAGCTTCTGTTTATATTCTTCAATCGTTCTGCCTAATTTTTCACAGCATTCCGCTTCCTCTCCTGCCCTGTCCATATCCGCTTTTGCCTGCACCAGAAGCGCTTCTAAGTCCTTCAGCTTCTGCTGTTTTTCTTCCAACAACCGCCTTCTGTCTGCATTTTCACGCACTTTCCCGCTAAGTTCATCCATATTTTTTATTTGCTGATCCAGCGCCTCTTTTTTCTTTTGCAGGCACTCCAACGCAGATTCTTCCGCTTTACAAAGTTCTTCTAAAAGTGAGATTCCCTCCTCGATCCTGCCGTCAAATTTTTCCTTTTTTAAAAGATTTATTTTTTCTGCGATCCTTGTCCCTTCTTCATCCAGAGAGTCACTCTCACAGACAATTCCCTCCATATACTGATTGATGCTGCGCCGCAGTTCATCATATTCTTTCCATTGTTTTTTTACGGCATCTTTCAGTTTGTCCTGCAGCACACGATAAATATCCGTCCCGAATATCTGACGAAAAATCTTTCCTCTCTCCTCCGTATTGGCAAACAATACTTTCTGAAAATCCCCCTGTGCGATCATTGCTATCTGGGTAAACTGTCTGCAGTCTAAACCGATCAGCTCTGTGATGGCGCGTGTGACCTCTCTGCTTTTTGTCACTGGTTCTCTGTCATCCGGGTATTCTAGTGTGGCATTCGCCTTTTCCGTTGTCATTCCCGTCCCACGTCCCTTCGGGCGCATATATTCCGGGTTACGCTCTACTGTATACCGTTTATTTGCGTACTCAAATGTCAGACGCACGAATGTTTTCACGTCATCTTTTGCATATTTGCTGCGGAACATATCCGCTTTGCGCACATCACCACTGGCTTCCCCGTACAGCGCAAACGTGATTGCATCAAAGATCGTGGTCTTTCCTGCCCCGGTATCCCCTGTGATCAGAAATAATCCCTGCGATCCAAGCCGTTCAAAATCTATGGTCTGCTCCCCCGCATACGGGCCAAATGCACTTATTGTAAGACTGACTGGTTTCATAAATCGTTCCTTTCCTGCCGCTCCTATTTTCTCTCAAATCCCAAATATCTCGTTCCCTGAAACATCAGTTTTCCTGTATTTGCTTCTCAAACTATTTTTTCAGGAACTTATCAATGCACCAGCTCTTCCATCAGTTCTCTGACAAAATCCTGCTGTTCTTCACTCATCTGCTGATTATTCTGTATCTCGTAAAATTCTTCAAACAGTTCCATCTCTGATTTTTGCTCCACATGTTCGGTCACCTCAACCTGCCTGCTCTGTCTGGTCCTGCTGTTATCATAGACAAGCTGCATCAGATTCGGGTATACCGTCCGAAGCTTTGCCATTCCATCCGGCACATCCTCCTCATCGGTCAGTGTGATCTGCAGATAATCGTCTGTTTCTGTGCCCTCATAGAAATCTTTCGACATCAGTTCCATGTATGTTCCCCGGATCTTTCTCAGATCACGAAGCGGTTTTAACGGAACTTTTTCAATGAAGGTATCTCCCTTTTCCTTTATCTCCATGACAACAACAGACTTTTTCTGTTCCGCCTCGGAAAAAGAATATTTGAGCGGGGTTCCGCAATAGCGCAGTGTCTCCCTTCCGATATGCTGCGGGCTATGAATATGCCCTAATGCAACGTAATCAAAAACATCAAACACTTCCGCCCCGATCTGATCTAATCCACCCACCGAAACTTCCTCCGACTCACATCGCGAAGCCCCTGTCACAAACTGATGTGCCACCAATATATTCCGCTTTGATGCGTCCACCGGCATATGAGATACGACAAACTGCAGGGCATCCTGATATGTTTCCACTGTCTCCACATCATCTTCCTGTGCCAGATCCTGTTTTGTCCCGGCATCTTTTTTTCCAATGGATATCCCCTCTGTCACTTTCCTCCACGCATGGCGCACGACCGCCGGGCGGATAAACGGCAGCAGCCAGATGCAGAGTTCCCCATATGCATCCTGACATGTAACACACCTCACCTCTCCATCATAAACCGGTGAAACATAGACTTCCCGGCTGCTCATAAGCTGTGCACCAAATGCAATACGTTCCGCGGAATCATGATTTCCACTGACTGCAAACACCTTTTTCCCGCAATCAGCAAGTCCCGTGAGAAACTGATCAAACAACTGTACCGCCTCCGCAGACGGAACCGGCTTATCATAGATATCCCCCGCGATCATAACCGCATCCACCTGTTTTTCCAATGCGATCTCTTTGATCTGCCGTAAAATATATTTCTGATCTTCGATCATGGAAAACTCATTGACTCTTTTTCCAATATGCAAATCCGAGATATGAAGAAATTTCATGCTCTCCTCCTATACTATTTCATTCGTAATACTTTACTTAACTATACCATATAGCGTCCCAAAATACAAACATATGTTTTGTTTTTGTTGCTTTTTCACAAAAAAACAGATCTCAGAAAATAAAAACCACTTTCTGGAGATCCATTTTTCTATTTATTTTGTTTCCATTGTAACAGCAATGCCGAATTGATGATGACGAGCACAGAACCTGCATTATGTACCAATGCTCCCACGACCGGATTTAAAATTCCGATGATTGCAAGCACGATCGCCACAAAGTTAAGCCCCATCGAAAAACTCATATTGCATTTGATCGTGATCATCATCCGCCTGGATAATGCAATCAGATGCGGCAGTTCTTTTACTTCATCATCCACCAGCGCAATATCTGCTGCATCCAACGCAATATCACTTCCAACACCGCCCATCGCAATTCCGATATCCGCTTTTTTCTGTTCCGCCGGCAAGGTAATCTGCGCTAAGACATCCTCACACGGCACATCCTCGTCAACCATACGGTCGATTGCCTGTACCTGACCAATGATTTTTGACAGTCTTATTTTTCACTTATCTCTTCCCGTATCTCTATCGGATGCGCATCGGTAACAAAGATCATTCCATCATACAATTTTTCCGGCGATTGTGATACGCGGTAACTTTGAGGAAAAATGCTCATAAAAAACGCACTATAGCCCTCTCCTAACGATCCCATAGAAACATGATCTGTAATCTGCTCTTTCAGTTGTGAATTTTCCGGAACCTTTGAAAAATCCAGCCAGCTCATATCATAACCGGCTTTCTTCGCGGCTTTCGCTAGAGGATCATAGGAATAAAACGTGTGCGTGATACGCTTTCCATCATTTTTCGGAAGATTGCAGTTCGTCTTGTAAAAATCCGTTCCAATCGCAAAATATCCGTCCCCCAGTTCATCGGAAAGAATATTCCCCATCACTCTGGTACCTGCGCCATAATTTCCAAACCGCTCTATATGCCCATTGTGACCTGAAATAAAAATACAGGAATTGCCCCTCTGCTCTTCCATAGAAAGGATCCACAGCACATTTTCTGCCATCAATTGGTCTCTGAGCACATTTCCTTCTACGGCAGAATTGATCACTTTCCCAAGAGAAATATTCTGCAGCAGCGTATCTGCCAGATGATCCGCCTGTACAATGTCCTTTACATCTGATTTTTGTAATTCTTCTTTTATTTCTGTGATCACTCTGCTCTGCTGTTCAACATCATACTCACTGTGCTGTTCTTCTGTATCCTCCAGTTTCTTCAGTTCTGTCACATCTATCCCCGCCTTTTCACATGCTTCAATCAGATACTGCAGATTATAGGACCATCTTTGCATGTCAAACCCATAAAACCTTAAATCATCTCCATCTTTTGCAGTCTCATTGTATTTTCGCATATAAGAGATCAGATCTGACATCTCATCAGTTCTGTATATTGCAAAGCCAATCGCCGCGGCAGCCTGCTCTGCCGTTCCTTCCCCACCGTGAATGTAGCGGTTCACATACTCGCATCCACCGTAGTCTCCCTCCAGTGCAAATGCTCTTATCCCGGCATTTTCCACCAGATTTTGAAATACGGAAAGTTTTAACTGCTGAAACTCTGCATTTCCATGGGATGCCTCCCCCAGTGCCACAATTTTTGTTTTCTCCGGTATCTTTAAGTCCTCCACCTGCTCTGCATATTGTGCAAATTCCGTTGTATCTGCACACGGTCCGGTTCCAAATCCTCCAAAATGGGAAGATATGCTGCCGGCGGCAACAATACCTGCTAATACCATACCTGCGGTTATCAAAATCCATGTCCGTTTTTTCTTCTTATTTTTCTTTTCCATAAAATCTCCCCCAAATCTGTTTTTCTTATTCGATACTCCAATATTAACAAAAGGGAAAATGTTCTGCCATTTCATTAGCTTACATTTTCCCTGATGTATCTTACATTTTTGTAAGATTTATATAGTTTTCAAATTTATACTGTTCTATAACTTTACTTCCCAAAAGAGTGATTGCCTGTTTCGGACAATTACAGATACAGCGGTAACACATGGTACACTGATCCCCTGGGTGGGGTTTTCCTTTTTCCATGATTATATTTTTCATGGGACAAATTTCCGCACACATACCACACCCCGTACAATCCTCATTTATTTTTAATTGATCGGTATATCCCGCTGTCTTTTTATAAAACCAGAGCCTTTGTCCAAAAAGTCCTGCTATATGTGAGAAAATTGTCAGTCCCTCTTTCAGATAATCCCCCTGTTTTATCCGTTTTGCAGCTTCATAAATCTTTCTGTCAGCTTTTTCAATGATCTTTTTATTTTCTTCCATCTGCCTTTTCAACAGCTTACTGTCGCACACGGAATCGGGCATTTTAATATGCACACCGCTAAGAATCTCTGCTCCATATTTTTTCAGAAGTCTTGCTGCACATCCGGAGCCGTCCCCGCTAAATGCTCCCATGGTCGCGACACATATCATTTTCCTGCCTTTCCATAAAGAGGCATGCATTTGGATAAAATCTCTTACCATGTATGGTGCATTCGAAAACTGCGTCGGATACCCAAGGATCACTGTTTCGTTTCTTTTTATTTTATCAATGATAAATTCATCTTCTAACGGAACCACATCGGCTGACGCATCGATTAATTTTACCAGCTTTGTAACGCAGTATTTCGTATTACCTGTACCACTCAGATAAATTCCTATCATTTCCAAACTCCTCCGTCTTTCGGTTATTTTGACGTTTTTTCTATGAATGTTTTCTATTGAATATTTTCTATTGAATATTTTCTATGGAATGGTACAGCATACCAAACCCATCCTCTAAAAATTCACTCTTCGATAAATCCATCGACATTTTGATATATTCTTCCTTATTCGCTGCAAGCTGTATCAGTCCTGCTAACATTCCCCAGAACTGAAAGATCGTAGGCATTATTTTTAAATCCTCTCGCAAATCACCATTTTGAATGCCTGCCACTAAAAATTCTTTCATTTTTTCATTGATTTCTTCCCCCACATGATAGGTAGCTTTCTCTTCTGGCAGGTAATCATGATCTTTAAAATCAACATTAATTTTGTCCAACACCATTTTAAAATAAAACGGAAATTCCTCCTGATACTGTATTAAACCTTTACAGATCATATCGTATCTAGCCCTTGTTGTCTGCTGCTCTTCTAACGCAGCAACTATATATCCATATAATTTTTGCATGCTCTCTAAAACCAGCAGACCAATGATCTCCTCTTTGTTTTCAAAATATACATATAACGTAGCTTTACTGTATCCGGCAGCTTCTGCAATATCACTCATGGAAGTTGCCGTGATTCCATTTTCCATAAACAGTACCGATGCCGCTGACGCAATATTTTCTCTATGTACTGCCCTCGGTTCTTTTTTTCTTCGTCCCATATACCTCTCCTCTTCAGTTAATTAAACTCTTGGTTTAATTATATTGATAAATATATGGATTGTCAATCCTTACCTTTACACAATACAAAAACCCGCACAAACCTTTCGGTTCATGCGGGTTTTCCCCCTATATATTACCTTTTCCCAAAAATAACATATCCCCTTTTTAATTGATGCAATACAAATTATTTGTCTGCGATAGCAGCCCTGTGCATGCAGCACAGACTGCATTTTACCTTATAACAAATTATTTATTTGCAATCGCAGCCTGTGCTGCAGCCAAACGAGCGATCGGCACACGGAATGGTGAACAGGATACATAATCCAGACCAATCTTGTGGCAGAACTCAACAGATGAAGGATCTCCACCGTGCTCACCACAGATACCAACATGGAGTTTCGGATTAACCGGTTTTCCAAGTTTAATAGCTGTCTCCATTAACTTACCAACACCTGTCTGGTCAAGTTTTGCAAATGGATCGTTCTCGAAAATTTTCTTATCATAGTAAGCATTTAAGAACTTACCAGCATCATCACGAGAGAAACCATATGTCATCTGTGTTAAGTCGTTTGTACCGAAGCAGAAGAAGTCAGCCTCTTTTGCGATCTCATCAGCTGTAAGAGCAGCTCTTGGAATCTCGATCATAGTACCTACTTCATACTCAAGTTTGATACCTGCTGCTGCGATCTCAGCATCTGCTGTCTCAACAACAACATCTTTTACGTATTTTAACTCTTTTACTTCGCAAACCAATGGGATCATGATCTCAGGTTTTACAGTCCAGTCAGCATGTTTCTTCTGAACGTTGATTGCTGCACGGATAACAGCTTTTGTCTGCATCTTTGCAATTTCCGGATAGGTAACTGCAAGACGGCATCCTCTGTGTCCCATCATTGGGTTGAACTCATGTAAAGAAGCGATGATGTTCTTGATGGTCTCAACAGATTTACCCTGAGCTGCTGCAAGTTTCTCAATGTCAGCTTCCTCAGTCGGAACGAACTCATGAAGAGGTGGATCCAGGAAACGGATTGTAACTGGGTTACCTTCCAGAGCTTCGTATAATGCTTCGAAGTCTCCCTGCTGATATGGCAGGATCTTCTCTAATGCAGCTTCTCTCTCTTCTACAGTATCGGAGCAGATCATCTCACGGAAAGCAGCGATTCTGTCTTCCTCGAAGAACATATGCTCTGTACGGCAGAGACCGATACCTTCTGCACCAAGCTCACGAGCTTTCTTAGCATCTGCTGGAGTATCTGCGTTTGTACGAACTTTAAGAGTTCTGAACTGATCAGCCCAAGCCATAACACGTCCGAACTCACCAGCGATTGTAGCATCAACAGTCTTAATTGCTCCATCGTAGATGTTACCGGTTGTACCATCGATTGAGATGTAATCTCCCTCATGGAACTCTTTGCCAGCTAATGTAAATTTCTTATTTTCTTCGTCCATAGCGATATCGCCACATCCGGATACACAGCAGGTACCCATACCACGTGCAACTACGGCTGCGTGAGATGTCATACCACCACGAACTGTTAAAATACCCTGGGAAGCTTTCATACCAGTGATATCCTCTGGAGATGTCTCAAGACGTACTAATACGACTTTCTCTCCTCTTGCATTCCACTCTTCAGCATCCTCTGCTGTAAATACGATCTTACCACATGCAGCACCCGGAGAAGCACCAAGTCCTTTTCCGATCGGTGTAGCAGCTTTTAATGCAGCAGCATCGAACTGTGGATGAAGTAATGTATCAAGGTTACGAGGATCGATCATAGCAACTGCCTCTTCCGGAGTCTTATGTCCCTCGTCTACTAAATCGCAAGCGATCTTAAGTGCAGCCGGAGCTGTTCTCTTACCGTTACGGCACTGAAGCATGTATAACTTCTTGTTCTCAACGGTGAACTCCATATCCTGCATATCATGATAATGATTCTCAAGAGTCTCACAAACTTTTAAGAAGTCTGCATATGCCTCAGGGAATTCTTTCTCCATCTGAGCGATTGGCATAGGTGTACGAACACCTGCAACTACGTCCTCACCCTGTGCATTGATTAAGAACTCACCCATCAGTTTGTTCTCGCCAGTTGCCGGATCACGTGTAAATGCAACACCTGTACCGGACTCGTTATTTAAGTTACCGAATACCATAGGCATTACGTTAACTGCAGTACCCCAGGAATATGGGATATCGTTATCACGACGATATACGTTTGCACGTGGGTTGTCCCATGAACGGAATACAGCCTCGATAGCAAGTTTTAACTGCTCAACAGGATCTGAAGGGAAATCTGTACCTAACTGATTCTTGTACTCAGCCTTGAACTGCTCTGCTAACTCTTTTAAGTCAGCTGCTGTAAGGTCGATATCAAATTTAACGCCTCTCTCTTCTTTCATCTTGTCGATGAGCTGCTCAAAGTATTTTTTACCAACTTCCATAACTACATCTGAGAACATCTGAATGAAACGTCTATATGAGTCATATACGAAACGCTCGAATGCAGGATCCGGATTACCTTTGATCATTGCAGCAACTACTTCGTCATTTAAACCAAGGTTTAAGATGGTATCCATCATACCTGGCATGGAAGCTCTTGCTCCTGAACGAACAGATACTAATAACGGATTCTCAAGATCGCCGAATTTCTTTCCGTTGATCTCTTCCATTTTCTTAACGCCTTCCATAGCCTGAGCCATGATCTCGTCGTTGATCTTGCGACCATCTTCATAGTACTGTGTACAAGCCTCTGTTGTGATTGTGAATCCCTGTGGTACAGGAAGTCCGATGCTTGTCATCTCTGCAAGGTTGGCACCTTTACCGCCAAGCAGGTTACGCATGGTCATGTCGCCTTCGCTAAACATATACACCCATTTGTTTGCCATTTTGATAATTCCTCCTAAAATAAATTACTATGTAATTATGGACACCGTATTTGTTTCCATAATCAAGCCATGTTATGTGCCTTTCTAAAACGCACATATTTATTCTAACATATTTTGTCTAAATAGCAACATTTTTTTTACTGTTTTTCCCTGTTTTTTTGTAACATTTTCACAATGTAAAACTTTGTTCCGTTATGTGGAACATTTTGGATTTGTTTATTTCTTTTTCCATTTTGCATACAGTGTGATTTTCCCCGTGCTGCCTTTCTTAATAGAGGTTACCTTTCTGGTACATTTTTTATCACGGTACCATCCTTTAAACACATACCCTTTTCTTGTTGGTGCTGCCAGTTTTATCATCTTTGAAGTAATGGTATATATTTTCGGATTTTTCTTATTATTTTTGCCTCCGTTTAATTTGTAGGTAATGGTGTACTTTTCCTTTGCCCATTTTGCATACAGTGTTACTTTTCCGGTACTGCCCTTTTTAATAGAGGTTACCTTTTTGGTACATTTTTTATCACAATACCATCCTTTAAACACATACCCTTTTTTTGACGGATTTGAAAGTTTTATCGTCTTTGAAGTGATTTTATATGTTTTGGGATTCTTCTTATTATTTTTGCCTCCATTCAGGTTATATGTAATCTGATACTGTGCTGCTTTCCACTGGGCATATAAAGTTACGACCTCATCTGCTTTTTTTGTCAGATTTTTTACATAGGCATTTTCCTCATAAAAGGTTCCCTTCCCATCTGGCTGCGTATTCCAGCCTGCAAATGTATATCCTTTCTTTTCAAACTTATTTTTTGAAAGTTTTTCCTTCTGACCCGCCGCACATGCTTTCTCACTCATTTTCCCTTTTGCTGCACCATTTCCATCAAATTTTATTGTATAAAGATATGGACACACGACAACCGGGACATTCCTCTTAAATGATTCTGCATTGATTTTATCTTTGGAGAGACTGGTTATTACATATATTTTTTCAGGTCCGTCTGTCGTTTCCCAGGAAAATGCTTCGCTGCCAATCTCTGTAATCGTCTTTGACAGCCTTATCTTCCCAAGCACGCCGCCGTCCTTATAAAACGCACAGATTCCAATTGTTTTTACCGCGGTCTGGGAAAGATCAAGTTCCCCCGTTAAATTTTTACAGGATAAAAAAGCATAACTGTCAATCGCCGTTAATGTTTTGGGGAATTTCACGGTTTTTAATCCACTGCAGGCAGAAAATGCACTACCGCCTATTTCTGTAACCAAAGTCTGGGATAAATCCATTTTCTCCAGTGAACTGCAGCCTGTAAATGTGCCAAATCCAATTTTCGTTATATTCTCTGGCAATTTCACCGTTTCCAATGCACTGCACCCCTCAAATGTTCCTTCCAATTCCGTTATCCCTGTCTGGGATAAATCCACTTTTTCTAACGATGTGCAGTTTTCAAATGCACCGTAAATCATGGTTAATGTTTTGGGCAATTTTACCGTTTTTAAAGAAGTGCAATTCAAAAACAGCCTGCTCTCGATTACCGTTATCCCTGTCTGGGACAAATCTGCTTCTTCCAACAGCGTGCAGTCTGCAAACACACCCGCTCCATCATTCACTTCCAGCACGTCAATATCTTCAAATCCGCCACACTTTACCTGACGGATGTTTTTATTTTTTACAGCAGCTAAGTCGAAATACCAGTTTCCTCTGCTCCATCTATAAGAAATCAGACTGTAATACAATCCATCCTTCAGCAAGCCATCAACTCTATATATCTGATGATTTGATAATTCTGCAATCTCCTCCGGGGACAGGTCAAAATACCCGTCAGAATACCCCTGATACTCCCATTCTTTATCTACCGAATAAGAGTTGCGGCTGCACCATGTAGCATCTGCAAAAATCCATTTTCCATTTTCACTGTCATAAACAGCATTGTATTCATGGGCATGCCCCTCTAAATCCATGCACGGAATTCCAATGGAAATGCACAATGTTCTCATAAGGCTTGCATAACCCGAACACATAGCACGCTTTTGCTCGTACACCTCATACGGTGACCAATAACTTGGCTTATTATTATAATAGGCGTAATAATCATAATAAGTTCTGTCCGCAACAAATGCCATGATCGCTTTTATTTTCTCATACTGTGTAGTACACCCGGCTACAGCCTGTAATGCAGCCTGTCTTAATTCCTCAAACTGGGCATCTGTTATAGCATTCCTTTCAGGATCTGTTAAAAAGTAATCCGGGTCTGCATATTTATTAATCAGAGTCCAGGCCTTCTGTTCCGCTGCAATCTGCTCTTCACTTGCGTCCCCCTTGATTGAAGTTTCTTCCCGTTCTTCTGTTTCTTCTTCCATTTCCGACAGTTCTGTTTCTTTCTGTTCTGTTTCTGTGTCTGGCTGCTCTGTCTCCTCCGGCTGTTCTTCTGTGTCTGGCTGCTCTGTCTCCTCTGACTGTTCTTCTGTGTCTGGCTGTTCTGTTTCTTCCGACTCTGGCTGCTCCATATTCTCCCGTTTCTCCTGTTCGCCTGCCTGTGTCTCCTGACGTTCACGATCCATCAGATCCAGTTCTTCCGTATCCGCATATTTTTCATTTACTTTCTCTGATGCCGATTCCGTTTTTTCTGTCTCTGTAATCACATTCGCCTGCATATTTACCGGCATCCCACCAACCAAAACAGTCGCAGCCAGCAATGCCGTAAAAGCTTTTTTCATCCCTCCTTTCATAAACTAAAACTCCTCCTTCATTTGTACCGCTATGTTACATTACCTTTTCTATATTATAACCGCAATACGACTATTTTCAATTGTTTGCGAAATCATTTCTATCATATCTCCGCAGACTATCTGCCTGTACATACTTCAAAATATTTTTCTTCTCCTCCGCGAGGTGCGCATCCCGCCCGGAGGGCGTTTTCATTCATAGGACGTAATTTCCTATGAATGCAAAACAGACGGATCATTCCCACCCAACAGGAATAATCCGTCTGTCTTTTTCTTTTTATTCTCCGCTTCGAAAAATCCTAGAAATCTACTTCCGTGTCATAGTAACAGCATTTCAACAGCTTTTCCATCTCCTCCTGACTCGGCTGTCTCGGGTTTGATCCGGTACATGCATCTAAGATCGCATTGGCTGCGATCTCCGGCAGTCTCTCTAAGAACACTTCTTCCGGTACAAAGCCCTGCTCGGTCGGATAACTGTCTGCACCATAATTCTTAATGCAGTGCGGGATCTTCAAATCATCATTCATACCACGCAGGTATTTGATCAGAAGTTCCACTTTCTCGTCTAATGAATCGCCGCCAAGTCCCATGAAATCTGCGATCTCACCATAACGTTTCTTTGCAGTTTCATCTTTGGCGTTAAATGCGATCACTTTCGGCAGATACATTGCGTTGGCTGCACCGTGGATGATATGTGCGCCGTAATCCGCAAATGCAGCACCGGTCTTATGTGCCATGGAATGTACGATACCAAGCAGTGCATTGGAAAATGCCATACCGGCAAGACACTGTGCATTATGCATGTTATCTCTCTTTTCCATATCCCCGTTATAAGATCCTACCAGATCACGCTGGATCATCTTGATTGCATGCAGGGCAAGCGGATCTGTGAAATCACAGTTCGCTGTCGATACATATGCCTCGATTGCATGTGTCATCGCATCCATTCCGGTATGTGCTACCAGTTTCTGTGGCATTGTCTCTGCAAGTTCCGGATCAACGATTGCAACATCCGGTGTGATCTCAAAGTCAGCGATCGGATATTTGATACCTTTCTCATAATCGGTGATGATGGAAAATGCAGTTACCTCTGTTGCAGTTCCCGAAGTTGAGGAAATCGCACAGAAATGCGCTTTCTTACGAAGTTTTGGAATACCAAACACCTTGCACATATCCTCAAATGTAATATCCGGATATTCGTATTTGATCCACATAGCCTTTGCCGCATCGATCGGCGAACCTCCTCCGATCGCAACGATCCAGTCCGGACCAAACTCTTCCATCGCCTTTGCGCCCTTCATTACGGTCTCCACCGATGGATCCGGCTCAATTCCTTCAAAAAGCTGTACTTCCATGCCGGCTTCTTCCAGATACTGTTTTGCGCGGTCAAGAAAACCGAAACGTTTCATGGAACCACCGCCTACGCAGATAATCGCCTTTTTGCCTTCAAACGTCTTTAATGCTTCCAATGCCCCTTTTCCGTGATACAAATCGCGTGGTAATGTAAATCTTGCCATCTTTCCTCCAATCTGCCGCCATCAAAAGGCCGCCCCCTGACACATACACATGCCTGTATTTTTTGTGTCATTTACTGTGTGCAACTTTTATATAACCATCACATATTTTGTTAATTAAATAACAATATGTATGGTAACATTATTTCAAAAATAAGAAGCATTTTTATACATTTTTAATAATTCTTAATATTTTCTAAGCATTGTTTTTAAATCCACATTTTGGACAGATATTTCCTCCCTTATATACATAACCACAGCGGAAGCAGCAGATCGTATCATGTTTTTCTTTCGCCAGATAAGAAATATTTCGCGAATCCGGTTTTTCCTGTAAATAATGAATAAATTCATTCAATACCCCGGCATATGCCGTGAGCTGCTTATTTTCTACCGCATATGGAATTTTCGTCTTTTTCCCATTTTTCTCTGTCACATACACACCACGGTTTAAAAGTCCTGTGGATGCAGTGATCTCATCTATGGACGGAACATCAATACGGTAAGATGTCATCAGTGTGCTGTAATATAGATGTTCCGGTGTCAGGATAATCCCCTCTTTTCCACTGTTGTTTCTCGATGTGTCCACCACAAAAATCGGATATTCAAACAGACCGTTTCCTGCGGCATAGGATGCCATGGCATAATCGATAACCTCTGTTTCCTGCGGCGCTGCCTGCTTTAACAGCACTTTTCTCGCCGGGTAAAAATAATGTTTCTGGCTTTCTGTGATTCCCGCCTCTTCCAGTTCATTTTTCAGCTTATTTACAAGCTGTTCACACTCATCCGTCTTGATCTTGGAAAGACGCCTGCTTAAAAGTTCTAATGCATTATCCTTTAAATCCGGTAAATATGGTCCTTCTGCAATCTTCTGATACGCATCCATTCCCTCATCAAAGGACATGTGTGCCGGATCACCGGTAATTTCTGCGATCTCATTTTCATCCATCTGACGGATTTTATTCTCGATCTGCTCAAAATACGGCAAAACCAGCCCCGGCTCAAACTCCTTTTCTTTCAGACGCTCCTTAAGCTCTGTCAGATCATCTCTGGTGATTTTTCTCGACTGGCGGATCATATTTTTTATTTCCTGCTGTTCGGCAAGATTTTTCTGCGATTCTAACCGTTCCTGATATGGGGTTAAATCTACTCCTTCGTATTCTTTTAATTTCTCCCGAAGTGCATGGTAACGTGCCCTGTCCATATTAGGCGGCATTTTCCCAACCAGCTCTGCGACTTCCCGCTCTGCCTGTGTCTGCATTTTCTGTTTCAGATTTAAAAGCAGATTCTGTTTTTTCTCCTGCGGTAGCTTTTCCTCTGCAATCTCGTCATAGACACGGCGCATCACGGCATAATTTTTATCTGCGCAGTTCTCTGCCTTTTTATTTAACGCGGCAAGCTTTCTGTCCTGTTCTTTTTCCTCTAACATATCCAGGTATTGTTTCCGCTCTTCGGGCGAAATTCTTGTTTCATGCATGAGCTGGTGTTTTAATTCGGAAAGCTGGCGCTCTGACATACGGTCTGCGACTCCAAATTTAGCCTGATAAGTTTCACGGGCTTTCTGTGCCTCCGCATCATTTACCTGTGCATATTTTTCATCGGACGATTCCCCACCAATCCGCCCAGCTTCGTGCGGCTGCCTGCTGTCACTCTCATATCTGGAAGCGTTCACATGGCGGCTTTCCGTTTCATTTTGACGTACATCTTCATATTGCTTTTTGTGCTCGTTCCGCTTCCATCCACTTTCACCCGCGCTTTCATTTCCATGCTGTTTTTCTGCGTGCCGGTTCTTGCTCTCATCCTGCTCTTCTTCATCATCTGTGACTTCGTCCTGATCTGATGCAGGCGTACTCTTTAACTTTTTACGATGCTTTTTTTCCTCCTGTATGGCAGGTTCGCAGGCTGCAATACTGCTTTCCGGGAAAAATCCCTCTTCTATCTTATTTAATAATTCCTCAAAGTCTGCATCTGAATATTCCGGCAGATCCTCGCACAGTTCCTCAAGTGGCTGCTGCTCGTCCTCGACACCCGCCGGCTTTCTGCCGTCCTCATACTCATTATAACGGCTGTTTGCCTCATGCTCGCCGTTACGCCCCATCAGCTCAAGATAATCTTCGTATGCCTTTTTATCCTCCTCAAAATCCATCAGATAAATATCGCCGTCTCCAAGAAGTTTCCATGGGCGCGGCGTATAAAATCTGTGACACGCTGCACAGGTACATGCTTTTGCCAAAAGGACTACTCCCTCAGGCGTCTCGATTCGAAACTCTTTTCCTTTCGGATACATGATCATATGCAGATTTCCTTTGCATTTTGGGCAGCGGTAACCAACTTTATAAAAGTTATTGCCAATCCTGCCTTTTGCTCTTTCTGACAGTGAAAGTTCTATTCTCTCAAAAACAGTATGCGCCATCTTCCATTCAACTTTATGCCAGAGTCCCTGTTCCTCGTCTGCTTCCTCTTCCTTCTGCACTGCTTCTTTTGCCTCAAGTGCCGCCTGTATCACATCTTCATAGGTAATACGCTTTCCTGCATGATAAAAACGAAAATACTGCGTGGTATATTCCGGTTCAATATAGATTCCTGCAAGCACATGCCCGAAAAGAGTATTCAGCTGCTCCGTATTTTTTTCCACACGAAGTCCCTGGATCGTTCCCCATTTTCCAAATGCATACAGGATCATATTGATCACATCCCGTACTGCTGCCTCATCGGTATCTTTGATCTCATCTTCTTTGATCGGCAGATCTACAATATTTTCCGCCACTTTTCTACTGTCAAAATGAAAAAACAGGGAGCGCACTTCCCCCTGTAAAATGAGATAATTATCAAGTGCCACAAAAAGACCTGTCCAGTTTACATTTGCATGCATGGTCTTTATCAGCCGTTCAAATGTCATTTTTAATTCGCTATCTGCTTTTAATACGATCACTTTTTTCACCTCTTACTTTTCAAATGCAGATTTTTCCTTCAAGATCTGCGCAAAACCCATATGAAGTTCTTCTTTTGCCCACTCAAAATCAATCTCCTGATTGCTGTCATTCAAACAGACGCTTCCACTCTTCTGATGACCTATATCAGCCACAATCCTGCTGTTATCATTTGAGACATCATAATACCGGCAGAGTCTTCTTACATTGCCGGGAACAAAACCGCCAGTCAGTTTCTGATACTCCCTGAGCACATACTGGCTGACATCCTCTTTCTGACGGAATTTATGGCTGCACACCTCGTTTAACAACTCCGGCTCTAATTCCCACATTTTCACAAAAGTACTCTTTTTAAAAGGAGACGGCCCATGAACCGTGTAAAATCCTGTAAACAACGGGAACGCCAGTTCTAACATATTATAAATAAAATACATAAACGGATAACCGGGATGGAAATATGCTCCCGGCTGTTTTTTCATATTTTCACGTTTGTCAAAATATTTTGCCAGAAGCATGGCATTATTCAGGTAAATATATGGCATGACCTGATCTTTTGTATTTGCCACATCAGGCTGAAGAGCCAGCATATCCACCGGAAGATCATTTTTAAAATACTGTTCCGGTCTGACCTTTTTTATCAGAAACATATCATCATTAAAATATACAAAATTCTCTGCCAGACCTGGGATTCTGTGCATATTCCACTCAATGGCATGTGAATTAAATGTCGGCAGATATTTTTCTGGAATAAAATCTTTATGATTTACAATATTTAACTTCGGATGTTCTTTATTTAACCAGGATGGCAGATGCCCCCATGTAACAAAGTGTATCCTGCGCACCCATGGTGCAAAACGCTCCACACCACGAAACCAGTACCTCAGCAGATCCCAGTCTCTGTATCTCTCTTTTCTGTCATCCTGTTTCTGCGACAGATCCGGCTGCATACTGTACTCCATTTTCTGTTTCTGCCAGTCCGGATCATTGCCATCTACCCATGTGATCACAAAATCAATTTCCGGAATGTTATTGTCGCGTGTCATAATAATCTCCATTTCTGCCCAGCAAACATCTTTTTCATCTGCTTAATAAATTTCACTGTTATCATGATAAAACAAATCCTGCAAAATGAAAATCCTATTTATCTGCTTAATTTATATTTTTTTAAGAAATACTGGTTTTTCCCTGTTTTAAGGCATTTCCGTTTCTTTTGTTAGCACTCATTGAAAAAGAGTGCTGATTTTCTATTGACTTTTGAAATTTGCGGTTATAATATTAGATTCAGGCAGCAGCGAGGCGGATCTGCCCACTGCATTTTATTACGATTATAAAGGAGTGTTTGAATATGGCAGAGAAACATGGAAATCTTTCAATTAACAGCGATAATCTGTTCCCGATTATCAAAAAATGGTTATATTCCGATCACGACATCTTCTTCCGTGAGCTGATCAGTAACGGATGTGATGCGATCACAAAATTAAAAAAACTCGAAATGATGGGCGAATATACATTACCGTCTGACTACAAACCGGAGATCCACGTTGTTGTAAATCCGGAAGAAAAAACCTTAAAATTTATCGATAATGGTCTTGGTATGACCGCAGACGAGGTTGAGGAATACATCAACCAGATCGCATTTTCCGGCGCAACAGATTTCATTGAAAAATACAAAGACAAAGCAAACGACGATCAGATCATCGGTCACTTCGGACTTGGCTTCTACTCCGCATTCATGGTAGCTGATCAGGTAACGATCGATACATTATCCTACAAAGACGGCGCAACGGCTGTTCACTGGTCCTGCGACGGCGGTACTGAATTTGATATGGCTGATGGCACCAAAGAAGGTGTCGGTACAGAGATCACCCTTTTTTTAAACGAGGATTCCGTTGAATTTTCCAACGAGTACCGTGCAAGAGAAGTCATCGAAAAGTACTGCTCTTTCATGCCGACTCCGATCTTCCTTGAGAAGGCAAACGCTGAGACAGAATATGAGACGATCGACGCCGCTGATAAATTAGACACAGACACCGTCGTTGAGACGATCCATGAGGAAGCAAAAACAGAGGAGAAAGAAAACGAAAACGGCGAAAAAGAAGTTGTTGAAGTTTCTCCTGCAAAAGATAAATTAAAGATCGTAAAGCGTCCGGTTCCATTAAACGATACCAACCCTCTCTGGGCAAAGAGTCCGAACGAATGCACCGACGAAGAATACAAAGCATTTTACCGCAAAGTATTCTTAGATTACAAAGAACCATTGTTCTGGATCCACTTGAATATGGACTATCCGTTCAACTTAAAGGGTATCCTGTACTTCCCGAAGATCAATACCGAGTATGATTCCATCGAGGGAACCATCAAACTTTACAACAATCAGGTATTTATCGCCGACAACATCAAGGAAGTCATTCCTGAATTCTTAATGCTCTTAAAAGGTGTGATCGACTGCCCGGATCTGCCGCTTAACGTATCCAGAAGTGCACTGCAGAACGATGGTTTTGTAAAGAAGATCTCCGAGTACATCACCAAGAAAGTAGCTGACAAGCTGATCGGTATGTGCAAGACGGATAAAGAAAATTACGAGAAATACTGGGACGACATCAGCCCGTTCATCAAATTCGGCTGTCTGAAAGATACCAAGTTCTGTGACAAGATGAACGATTACATCCTGTTCAAGAATCTGGATGACAAATATCTCACTCTTCCGGAACTCTTAGTCAAAGAGGAAGAAAAGAAAGACGAAAACAAAGATGAAGCTGAGGTATTAGATGCTGACGGCAATCCGATCAAAAAGGAAAGCACCGATGCAGCAGATGAGAATACTGAGGAAAAAGATGAGCGCAAGGTAATCTACTATGTAACTGACAAACTTCAGCAGGGTCAGTACATTAAGATGTTCAAAGAGCAGAACATGGACGCTGTCATCTTAGACCACAACATTGATACTTCCTTCATCTCACAGCTTGAGCAGCGCAATGAGCATTATAAATTCATGCGTATTGATGCAGATGTCACAGAATCCTTAAAGGACGAGACTTCCGCTGAGGACTTAAAGGCTGAGACAGATACCCTGACGGATGTGTTTAAAAAAGCTTTAAACAACGATAAACTGACTGTCAAAGTTGAGAAGCTGAAAAATGCGGATATCGCTTCTGTCATCACGCTTTCCGAGGAAGGCAGACGTATGCAGGATATGATGAAGATGTATGCAATGAACGGCATGGGCGGCATGGATCCGAACATGTTTGCTGCGGATCAGACCCTGACCTTAAACGCAAACAATGAACTTGTAAAATATATCTTTGAGCACAAAGATTCCGAGCATGTTCCGATGTTCTGTGAACAGCTTTACGATCTTGCAATGCTTTCCAACCAGCCGCTGTCTGTTGACGCTATGGCAAAATTTGTACAGCGCAGCAATCAGATCATGATGCTTTTAGCAAAATAATTTTTACAGAATACAAGCCCCTGCAAAACCTGTAGATACGAGTTTTGCAGGGGCTTTCTCATGCTGTTTTTTATCGTGTTTATACCTGAATTTCTATAAAAATATTATTTTGCTGCCGTATAGATTGCGATCATATCTTCCACATCCAGATGCTTTACTTTTCCAAGATTGCCTCTGACTGCCGCATTACACTTTTCTGCCAGTTCTTTTATCTGTTCTTCTGTCGGCGCAATGCCAAGTTCCGTTAATGATGTCGGCATATGGATTTCCCGGTAAAAATCCTCCATTGCAGCAATGCCTGCCTCTGCCGTCTTCTGTTCTGTCTCCTGCGGCTCCACACCCATAACGTGCTCTGCAAACTGCACAAATCGTTCAATACGCTCCCCGCAGACATAGCGTGCCCAGCTTCCCCATATCGCGGCAAGCCCTGCTCCATGTGCCACATCAAACATTCCACCAAGCTCGTGTTCTAATTTGTGCGTTGCCCAGTCACCACCATCCGTTCCGCAGCCGGTCAGTCCATTATGGGAAAGACTTCCCGCCCACATGACTTCCGCGCGCGCATCATAATTTTCCGGCTCTTTTACAAGGATTTTTGCATTTCTGATCACCGTGCGCATCAGTGCTTCACTGATTCCATCCGTCAGTTCCATGTTTTCACCGTGGTTGAAATAGCGTTCCATCGTATGCATCAGGATATCCGTGCATCCGCATGCTGTCTGATATGGTGGAAGCGTCATCGTAAGCTCCGGATCTAAAACAGCAAACTTTAATCGGCTGTAATCGGTCGTGCATCCTCTCTTCATGCCGCCATCTTCCTTTGTTATTACGCAGGAACCGCTCATCTCACTTCCCGCCGCCGCGATCGTAAGCACTACACCGATCGGCAGACATGCAGTCGGTTTCCGTTTAAAATCAAAGAAATCCCACACGTCTCCTTCATTTGCAACACCATATCCGATCGCCTTTGCGGAATCAATGACACTTCCGCCGCCGACGGCAAGGATGAAATCGACATTTTCTTTTTTACAGAGTGCGATTCCTTCATACACCAGAGAAAGTCTCGGGTTTGGAACGACACCGCCCAATTCGACGTAAGTGATCCCCTCTTTATCAAAGATCGCCTCGATCCTGTCTAACAGACCGGAGCGTCTGGCACTGCCGCTTCCATAATGGATGAGAACCTTTTTACAGTTCTGTTCTTTTATCAGGTTTCCAACTTTTTGTTCCGCACCTTTTCCGAAAACAACTTTTGTCGGTGCATAATAATTAAAATCGTTCATTTTGCTCCTCATTCCCACATGTAAAAGTTCTTATTCCCTCTTTTCATAACTATTTCTAGTTATATAAGCTATTATCGGTAAGAAAACGTATCTGCTTTAGTCTGAACAAGCTCGCAGGAAACCATCACCGGTTTTCTGCGGGCTTACACTCTCTTATCGTATCTTCTTATTATATATCTGTCTGACAAACTATCTACATTGAAATTTTATCAAGTATTCCGGTCAGATGTGCGATTGTCACCCCATAATTTGTCATCGGAACCTGCTGTTTTTTGGCACGGTCGATCCGCGACATCACATATTTGCGGTTAAACATGCATGCACCGCACTGGATGATCAGATCATAGCCGGATAAATCCTGTGGAAAATCCGTTCCACTCATGATGTCTACGGTAATGCCCTCTCCTGCGCGCTTTTTTAACATGCGCGGGATTTTGACTCTTCCGATATCTTCCTGCAGTGGCGCATGGCTGCAGCATTCTGCGATCAGAACATGCGATTCATTTGTCAGGGAATCTAACATTTTTGCACCTTCCACATAGTAAGGAAGATCTCCTTTATACGCTGCAAACAAAACAGAAAATGAGGTCAGCATGCTCTCTTTCGGCTTGTGCTCATACACATAGCCGAATACCTGTGAGTCTGTGATGATCAGTTTCGGCGGTTCTTTTAAGGCTGCAAGTGCCGGCAATAGTTTATCTGTTGTCACACTCATGACCAGGCACTTTTTATCCAAAAGTTCCCGTAATGTCTGCACCTGCGGCAGGATCAGACGTCCTTTCGGCGCCTGGATATCCTGCGGCATGACCAGTAAGACGAAATCTTCTTCTGTGACGAGATCTCCCGTGATCAGCCTATCTCCGTAATTTTCCGGCACAAGGCGGGCAAGTTCTTCCCTGACTGCGTCGATCCCTGCCCCCGTTTTGGCACTGACTGTGAGCGCCTGTTTTCCTGTTTTTTCTTTGATATAAGAAGCAAGTTCGTCCGTATGCGGATCAATATCTGCTTTCCCGACGAGGAACAAAACAGGCGTATTTTTTTCTTTCAGAAACTGATACCACTTTAATTCTTCTGTGAGATCCGGTAAGTTCTCCTGATTTTTCTCGGACGACTGTTGTAATTTTTCTTTTGCATCTTTCGTTTCTGAAGCATCCTCTCTGCAGGCATCCGCGCCAGATACCACGATCACAGCGATATCCGCCTTTTCCGCTGCCAGTTTCGTTTTCTCCACACGGCGTTCCCCAAGCTCAGTCTCATCATCAAATCCCGCTGTGTCAATAATCACACATGGACCAAGCGGACTGATCTCCATCGGCTTATAGACCGGGTCCGTCGTCGTTCCGGCAACATCTGCAACAATGGAGACTTCCTGATGTGTGAAGGCGTTGATAAAAGAAGATTTCCCGCTGTTTGTTTTCCCGAACACACCAATATGCAGACGGTTGCTGCCTGGTGTATCATTTAGTGTTCCTGCCATAGTACTCCTTTCGGACAATCTACCCGGCAGCACGAATTTTCCCGCTCTGCTTTCTGTTTGTCCATTTAAGATATGCATCCCGTTTTTCTTCTCTTAAAATCTGAAATCACGTTTTCCCTCTGCGATATCGTGGATGTGCTCGTATGCAGTCTGTTTTACTTTCGGATTCGGAATTTTTTCAAGTTCTCTGTCGATCAGCTCCATACCAAGACGTTTTGTCTCTTCGCTTGCATAATCTTCCAGATATTCTTTTAATGTCATCAGCGCATTCGGGTGACAGCAGTTTAAGATCTGCATGTTTTTACAAAGTGCCATAAAACGGTCACCGGTTCTTCCCTCGCGGTAACATGCAGTACAGAAACTTGGGATATACCCCAGTTTGATCAGCCAGTTCACAACTTCATCTAAGGTTCTCTGGTCGCTGACATCAAACTGCTCGCTGGTCACTTCTCCTTCTTTTTCCGGCTCTGCGTAGCCGCCGACGCTTGTTTTTGATGCACCGCTGATCTGGGAAACGCCAAGCGGAAGGACTTTGTTTCTCACTTCCTGGCTCTCTCTTGTTGAGATGATCATTCCGGTATATGGCACGGAAACACGGATCAGAGCACAGATCTTTGCAAATGTGTCGTCAGAGATGCCATTGTCAAATGCAGACGGATCAATGTCATCTGCATGCTTGATTCGCGGTACACTGATAGTATGCGGTCCGACTCCATGTACTGCCTCTAAGTGTTCTGCGTGCATCAAAAGTCCTGCAAACTCATAACGGTAAAGGTCAAGTCCAAACAATACGCCAAGTCCTACATCATCAATTCCGCCCTCCATTGCACGGTCCATCGCCTCTGTGTGATATGCGTAATCGTGTTTCGGTCCGGTCGGATGCAGCTTTTCATAGCTTTCTTTATGGTAAGTCTCCTGAAACAGGATATAAGTTCCGATTCCAGCTTCTTTTAATTTGCGGTAATTTTCCACGGTCGTTGCAGCAATATTGACATTGACACGGCGGATCGCACCGTTTTTATGTTTGATGCTGTAGATGGTCTTGATGCACTCTAAGATATATTCGATCGGGTTGTTGACCGGATCTTCGCCCGCCTCAATGGCAAGACGTTTATGTCCCATATCCTGCAATGCAGTAACTTCTTTTACGATGTCTTCCTGCGTCAGTTTCTTTCTTGCAATGTGTTTGTTTTTCAGATGATACGGACAGTATACACAGCCGTTCACGCAGTAGTTTGACAAATAAAGCGGTGCAAACAATACGATACGGTTTCCGTAAAAATCTTTTTTGATCTGCTCTGCAAGTGCATAAACTTCCTGGATTTTTTCAGGAATCTCACATGCTAAGAGGACAGATGCCTCCCTATGATTTAAGCCCTTTCTTAATTTTGCCTTCTCGATGATCTCATCGATCAGTGCCACATTGTCCTTGTTGGCATCTGCATAGGCAAGTGTCTCTCTGATCTCCTCATCTGAAATAAACTCTTCTGCTTTTAATGATTTTGCGTTATACATACATTCTTCCTTTCTTTCCGGTCAGTTTGCGCCCGCTTGCTTTCCGGTTAGTGTATTTTTATATGGACGACAGACTGCTCTTTTTGCAGAACTGTCGTATAAAACCAGTAGATCCGCCTTAAGTCTGCTGGCTTTTTGTCAATTTGTGATTTCTGAAGTTATCTTATGTCCGCCCGTTCTGTCTCACAGATGGCTGATACTTTCCATTCTGCTTTCTTATGGCTGAAAATCGCCCCTGTTTACGGCTACCTGATAGCCAATGCTTTCCATTCGTTTCTGCATGCAGAAGCGGCACTCTGCTGCCTCGTCACCGGTGCAGATCTTATTATCATATAATTTATATTTCTCCCGCACGGCAACCGGGGATAAATTCGGCATGACGACATTTGCTCCCGCTAAAATTCCAAGCTCCCTGCCCTTAGGATGAATCGTTCCAAGCGCTGTGGTCGCCGGGAGAAGTACATGCGGATGAATCAGTCTGATAATGGAAAGCAGCCGCAGTGTCATCTCCATAGTGCCTGCTGTCTCAGTACCAAACGGCGTATCTTTCTGCGGGATAAACGGACCAATACCGACCATCTGCGGTTTCAATCTACGGATAAACTGCAGATCTTCCCACAGGGTATCTACGGTCTGATAAGGCGAACCTACCATAAATCCGCATCCGGTCTGATATCCGATTTCTTTTAAGTCTCTAAGACAGCGCATCCGGTTCTGATAGGACATCTCTGCCGGGTGCAGTTTCTTATAATGTGCCTCATCTGCCGTCTCGTGGCGCAGCAGATACCGGTCTGCCCCCGCATCAAAATATGCCTGATAGCTCTCTCTTGATTTTTCTCCGATAGAAAGTGTCACCGCACAATCAGGATATTCTGCCTTGATCTTTGAAACGATCTGACAGATCTTTTCATCGGTATAAAATCCATCCTCCCCACCCTGCAGTACAAAGGTGCGGAATCCCAGCTCATATCCGATTTTACAGCAGGAAAGAATCTCTTCTTCCGTCAGCCGGTAGCGGTCTGCGTGGCAGTTACTTCTGCGGATTCCACAGTAAAGGCAGTCATTTTTGCAGTAATTTGTGAACTCAATCAGTCCGCGGATGTAGACATTTTTTCCATAGATGCGGTCACCTGTGTTCCGCGCACGCTGTTTTAAATCCTGTATCATCGCATCGTCCTCTGTTGCAAGAAGAAATGCAAGCTGTTCTTTTGTGATATCTGCTGTCTTTTCTATTGTCTCTGACAGATTTTTAAAATTCTGCGCTGACATGCCATAGTTTTTCTGTTTGTTTTTGTCTGGTGTTCTCTGGTTTTGTAACATAAATTTATCCCTGTCCGATCATAATGGTCTTTCTGCTAGTGAGATTGGGCATCCGACATATATTTCTTTTGATTTTGCCCAATGTGTATATTTTCAATTCATATCCACACCAGCTGCCATGCCAACATTCGAATACACCGTCTTTGCCGTGATTCCATCAAGTCTGCCGATTTTCCCGGAAAGTGCATTGATAACATCCTGCGGCGCATCGATTGCAACGCTGATGATATGCACATTCCGCTCACGGTATGGCAGACCCATCCGTCCGATAATATACGAGCCGTATTCATGCAAAAGTTTATTTAATTCCGGCGTGGAATCCATATTTTCAACGATGATCCCGATCAAAGCTACTCTTGTATCCATTCGTTTCCTCCCTGATTATCAAATTTATATGATTTGCATACACGAATCTATGATACAGATTTTGGAATAAAAAAAACTGTACCCCTAATTTCAGGTACAGCCTAATAAGAGTCGCATTGCGCCTCTTACATTTTCCATTTATGCCATACCTTTCATCTCAAGTGATTCTTTTGATGTCAGCGTCTTTTCTTTTTCTAATAAACAATCTTGTACAAAAAGGACTTTACATGTGCTCTTTGCAAAGATTTACAATCTCAATTTAGATGCATTTTACGGGCAAATTTCTTATTATAACAATACCCTCTGCATACACAAAAATTATACAGCAAAATTTTTTGCCTATATAAGTATTATGTATACAAAGGGTATCATGATTTTTTAAGAATTGCAATTATGTTTCGATTCTGTACGATATAAAATACAAAAAATGTGTTACTGTTCACACATACTGTGTGAGCAGTAACGATTACAGCCCATTTTAAATGCATCTTCGATGCATGGGGCTGTAATCTGGCATGATATAGTCTTTGGCGCACAGCTTGACAGCAAGTGTCAAGCTTGCGAGTGAACAGTAACAAAAATGTTACTCTTTACGGCACCGGCTCTTCCTCCGGCACCTCGATCTCTTTGATCATCGTCTCATTTCCACATAAAAGCCAGGTATGTTCCCCGCCGCACTCCGGGCAGATCTTACCATGTGCTACGGTATCATATTCGCAGCCACAGTCATCACAATGTGTCACTGCATGGATTGTCTCAATATTTAACTCACTGCCGGATAAAACCTCTGTGCGGTCCGCCGCCCAGCGCCAGCAGTCTGTGAGATAAGACGGCACGATGCCGGACACTTCCCCGATGGAAAGTGTCACAGCCGAAACCTTTGTCAGTTCATTTTCCTGCGCGATCTCCTCCACGCTTTTGATCACATGAAATACGATTCCAAGTTCATGCATTCGCTTTATTTCTCCTTTTTTCCAAAACGGATCTTCACTTCACGTTTTAACATATAAGGAAGAATTGCCTTCATCTTGTCCTCCGCTTTTACCATACGGCTGCACTCCGGCAGCTCGCGGTGCAGATGGATCGCATCAAATTCACACTTTGTCGTGCAGACACCACAGCCGATACACTTGTTCGGATCGACCACGGAAGCTCCACATCCAAGACAACGCGCGGTCTCGATCTTCACCTGCTCCTCGGTCAGTGTCCTGTGTGCATCGCGGAATGATCTGTGCGCATCAATCTTGTCATCCATGGCAGGACGCTGTCTCTTTGCATTGTCATATCCTTCCAGGGCAAGATTTTCCTTATCCAGTTCGATAAACTGACGGCGGTTTCTTCCGATCGTCATGCTTGCATTTTCATGTACAAAACGGTGAATGGACTCTGCACCTTCTTTTCCGGCTGCGATCGCATTGATTGCAAAACTCGGTCCGGTATAGACATCTCCACCGACAAAGATATCCGGTTCTGCAGTCTGGTAAGTAAGCGGATCTGCTACTGCTCCGTTTCCTCTTCCAAGTTTCACTTTAGAGCCTGCCAAAAGGTCACCCCAGAGAATGCTCTGTCCAATACTTAAGTATACATGCTCACATTCCACGGTCATTGTCTCATTCTCATCGAACTGTGGGTTAAAACGTCCAGTCTCATCTTTGACGGAAACACATTTTTTCAGCACGATGCCACGCACTTTACCGTTTTCTGTCAAAATCTCTTTCGGACCCCAGCCACAGTGAACGGCAGCTCCCTCTTCTTTGACTTCTTCCACCTCATCTTTGGATGCCGGCATCTCTTTTTCAGACTCTAAGCAGAACATGGAAACTTCGTTGGAACCACAGCGTGCCGCTGTACGTGCCACATCGATTGCCACGTTACCGCCACCGATGACAACAGATCTGCCATCCACGCGGTAGTCTTCGTTTCCACCGGATACGATATGTAAGAAATCAACCGCACTCATTACACCCACGGCATCCTCGCCCGGAATGCCTGCTTTGCGGCTTCCCTGGCAGCCGATTGCAATATAAAATGCCTGATATCCCTGCGCGCGCAGTTCGTCTAACGAAATATCTTTTCCAACTTCCACGCCGCATTTGATATCCACACCAAGTTCACGCATCACTTCGATTTCAGCATCCACAACATTTTTCTCTAATTTAAAAGAAGGAATACCGTAAACGAGCATTCCACCCGGACGTTCATTTTTCTCAAATACAGTCGGTTTGTAACCTCTGGTTGCCAAATAAAACGCACAGCTTAAACCAGCCGGACCACCACCAATGATTGCAATCTTCTGTGGGAAAGTTCCACGGTTTGACGGCTGTACGACCGGTGGAATGTAACGTGTATCTGAATTCAGATCCAGTTCTGCGATAAATTTCTTGACATCATCGATCGCAACTGCCTGGTCCACAGTTCCTCTTGTACATGCATCCTCACAGCGGTGGTTGCAGACACGGCCGCAGACTGCCGGGAACGGATTTTCCTTTTTGATCAGGGCAAGGGCATCTGTGTATCGTCCCTGTGCCGCCATCTTTAAGTATCCCTGTACTGCGATATGTGCCGGACATGCCGTCTTACACGGTGCCGTTCCGGTATCATAACAGTTGATGCGGTTGTTATCACGGTAATCCATATCCCATTTTTCCGGTCCCCACTTGGTATTATCCGGCAGCTCGTGTTTCGGATAGGTGATGGTTCCATCTTTCGTACAGAGTTTCTGACCCATTTTTACGGCACCCGCCGGACAGTACTCTACGCAGCGTCCACATGCAACACAGTCCTTTGTTTCAACCTTTGCCACATAAGCAGAACGTGACATGTTCGGTGTGTTAAATAACTGTGAAGTACGAAGTGCATTACAGATATTTACATTACAGTTACAGATGGCAAAAATCTTGTCCTCGCCGTCAATGTTTGTGATCTGATGAACAAATCCGTTGTCCTCCGCACGCTGTAAGATTTCCATTACCTTTTCACGTGTAATGTAATGTCCCTTGCTTGTCTCGACTAAATAGTCAGCCATATCGCCGACACCGATACACCAGTCTTCCGGATCATCCGCGCATCCCTCGCCCAAAACACCGCGGGAATAACGGCAGGAACACGGACCTGCTGCATATTTTCCATCATATTTATCCAGCCAGTGGGAAATATGCTCGACACTGACAGACTCATTTTCCGTCTCGATCGCTTTCTCAACCGGGATAACGTGCATACCGATTCCAGCGCCTCCTGGCGGTACCATCGGTGTTACTTTCTGCAATGGTAAAAATGCCATGCGCTCAAAGAATGATGCAACTTCCGGGTGCTCTTTGATCTGATCTAACTTCATGTTAAAAAACTCTGCACTTCCCGGTACATACATCGGAAGGACATACTGTTTCTCGTGTTTCGGATTCTCCCAGTTGTACTCTAAAAGACCGATGTTACTCATTTCCTGCAACAGTTCTTCTAACACTTTTTCTTCTTTTCCGGTTGCTTTTACGACCTGTGCTAATGTCATCGGTTTGCGCACTTTCATTTTCAGTGCAACTTCTGCCATCTCATCCGTCACAAGTGCTTCTAATCCATAATATTCCGGATCTTCGGCTGTCACTGTATGACCGATACGGTCGGTGATCTTCTGTCCTAATTTTAAGATCAGCTCTCTCGGCTGTTCCGGTGGTGTGTACTCAAACTTTTTCATGCGTGTTCCTCCTCTCTCCATGCAGCGGTCTCTTTTTTCAGCCAGTCTGCCCATTCTTCCATACCTTCACCTGTCTTTGCACAGATCGGGATGATCTTTGCATTCGGATTGCGCATCAGGATGTTCTTTTTACACTGCTCTAAGTCAAAATCAAAATATGGCATCACATCGATCTTGTTGATCAGCACGACATCGCAGATGGAAAACATCAGCGGGTATTTTAAAGGTTTGTCATGTCCTTCCGGTACGGATAAGATCATCGCATTTTTCACTGCACCCGTATCGAACTCCGCTGGACATACCAGATTGCCGACATTCTCTAAAATAACCACTTCCACATCATCTGTTCCAAGTCCTTTTAATCCCTGTCTCGTCATATCTGCATCCAGATGACACATGCCGCCTGTATGAAGCTGGATTGCCTTTGCTCCGGTCTTTAAAATTGTTTCCGCATCCACGTCAGAGTCGATATCTGCCTCCATGACACCGATCTTCAAGTCATCTTTCAGTGCCTCGATCGTGCGTGTCAGCGTCGTTGTCTTGCCTGATCCAGGCGATGACATCAGGTTCAACAAGAACACGCCGTCTTTTTTCAGTTCTTCGCGAAGCAATGCTGCCTGCTTGTCATTGCTCTCGAAAATGCTCTGTTTTACTTCCAGAATCCGTACATTTCCCATGATAATCTCCATTTCTTTTGTAACATTTTTCGCCTTATCTGTTACTTATAGATAAATTCTATCATTTTAGGGTGGTTGTGTCAATAAATTCTGGTCATACCAGTGTGCCAATTTTTTAGAATTTGTTTAGAATTGTCTGATTGCTATCACAGGAATGCGAAGATTTTTTAATTCATGGACGTAATTTTCCTATGAAGATTCGGGTGTCAAAAGGTGGCTTCCAAATTTTGACACCCGAATCCTATGAATTAAAAAAACAACACTACAGTCCGCAGAAAAACCTGTATACTGTAACGTTGTCTGTCTTACTTTAGTATGCCTTTACTTTTACATATCCTTCTTCATAAGAATATTTCAGATAAGTAATAACATTTACAACCTGTCTCTTATCATCATCAATGTGTATCCTAATAAGTTTTGACCTCTCCATTTGCTCAAATCCATCCGATCTGGATCTTTCATAGATAATCCAATCCCCCAAATTCTGTCTTTTACCGCACATTCTGCAAGGATTTGATCTTTCGTATGTAACAAACCTTCCCTCAATTTATCATTTTGGGAAAATTTTGCTATAAGCCCTTCATAAACTACAATCTGCCTTATACCATTCCAGTAATTTTCATTATAGCCTGCCACCATACGTCCCAGTTCTTTTATAGATCCAACCTCATCTGTTTCCAATATCTTTTCAGCAATCACATCGTCTCTGAAACAAACTGCCTTTTTATACATCATATATTGCTCCATAGATGAAAATCCGATTCCATTTACATCAAACTGTGACATATACCAGTTACTCAAGTATCCATTTTCCTCATCAGGATTATGAAAACATAAAATATCCATTTTATGCTGCACCTACCTTTTTTACTGCCAGATCAAGCTCTAAGTCATGCAGTCCGTGATACGCTTTCATCAAAAAATTTAACGGTACTTTTTCTATCACCTCCGAGCTTGGAATATTATAGTACCATTGATAATACGCATAAAACTCGCCAATCCAGTCCGGCATAAACCCTTCTAAAGCCTTTCCAGCTTTCAATTTATACTTTTCTGTATCCGAAAAATATCTCCATAATTCTTTAGCATCCATGGTATTAACATACGCCATCGACTCATCGATATATTTTCTGGTTTTACTTTTCATATACGCTTCTATAAAATCCGTTGTATCATTTTCAGGAAATGTCTGCGCTACAAAATCAAACAGTTTTCCCTGACTCTCTACCACATCATCTAAATATGTCTCTGAATATGCCCGCATTTTTCTCTCCTCATAAAAGTGTACTAAACACATTGGTTACTTTATTTGCATCAGAGTCAATCAATTCTTTCATCCTTTTCCTTGCTGTCGCATCGCGTTCATTGTATTTTTCATTAAACTCGTCATATTCCACGGAAATAAGTTCTTCTTTTCTCTCAGACAGCCTCGAATATGCCAGTTCTGATTTAATACAATACTGTATTCCCAAACCTCCCAACAAAAGGAGCTCTTCTAAAATTTCCACATCAATTTCATCTCTGACAAACGCTTTTGCAATATAAAAGTACGATGCATCCGCTCTCCATCCTTTTATCACATCATATCCGCTTGTTTCGATACCATATTTTGCAATAAACTTCTGCGACAACATTCTGTAACGCTTAGAGTCTGCTGCATCCCTGTGTTTCATTAATTCAGCCAGCCATGATAAAATGCTATATTTCTGGAAATCAAGTACTTTCAGTCCTTCCATATCCAACTCATATTTATGAACCCAGCCATTTGTCTCATCCGGTCTGCAAACCGCCCATTCTTTTGCAAGATCAATATTTTCCGTCAAATAAAAGCCTTTTCCGTAATCATGCCGGTTTTCTCCCAATCCAAAAGCTGGCTTTATTTCTTTGTCAGGACTCCCATGATACAAGATAATCTTACCCATATCGTCATCCTCCCTATACAAACATAATTTAGAAATTGCAATCTGTTCCGCTTTTTTAAGCTAAGTTCTTTTAGCGTACCCAATAATGCTTTATTCCCCTCTTTGATTGCCTGATCTACCTCTTTTCCTAGAGCAATACATAAAAAGGTCATCCGCTACCTCACGATAACACCGCTAAGCCTACGCTATTGAAAAAAGTGTCGCAGGTAATGCAGCCGGAGCCACACGCATCTCTGCACGGATTGACCGATTTCATTTTACCATTTCTTCTGAAAATATTCTATACCTATCCTGCCATAGATTGCACCAGAAAAAAACAACGCTACAGTCCGCAGGAAAACCTGTATACTGTAACGTTGTCTGTCTTACTTTAATATGCCTTTACTTTTACTTTGGAAGAAAGTCCCCTGCTCTTAAATAATTTCTTATAAGCGGATAATTTCTTCTTCGGTACTTTGACCGTGGTTGCTTTTGTGATTCCTTTAAATGTACTCTTAGAAAGTGTCTTTGCTTTCAGTTTTGTAGATTTTATCGTAATTGTCTTTAACTTCTTGCATCCGGAAAAGACATTTTCTCCGATCTTTGATACATTCTTACCGATCGTAACCGTCTTTAGTTTCTTATTATTCTTAAATGCACTCTTTGCGATCGATGTTACTTTATAGGTCGCACCATTAATTTTGATAGAATCCGGCACAGCGATCTTTGTCTGTTTTTTGTTTTTCGGTGCCTTGTATTCTACCTCATGGACTTTACCGGCATTCTTCTTGATGGTATAGAACGATCCATCTGCCTTATTCACAACAACCTGTCCGACGGTAAGTGTATTTGTATTGGACGGCTGTTCATTTGTTGTTTCTTCCTTCCCGGTCACCGGGATCACAACTGCTGCTTTCTGATAGCCGCATACGCTGCATTCCTCATGGCTGCTGCCTTCGGTACTTTCTGTTGCCTGCCGGTCGATGATCGTCTGAAATGTATGCTCTGCCTGTTCTAATTTCTTTCCACATCCATTTTTACAATCTTTCCAATGTGCCTTTTCATCCTTTGACCAGACTGCATCTGTTACATCATGTCCAAGTGAATCCGTCATGATCGTCTTTGTCTGAACCTCAAATGATGGATTTTTAAATTCTGCTTTGTACTCTTTCTTGCCGTTTGTTTCACATCCTGCTTTTTCCTCTGTATAAGATGCAGTTACAGTTTCGCTTTCTTCATTTTCACATCCCTCACATATCCTGCGTGCCGTACAGCTCATATCGCTCTCGCTCCATGTATACTGTGGTGCACCATAGTGATGTCCGTCTGCATTACTGTATATGCTGCCATCCTGATATACAGTCATACCGCCCAATACCGGAGTCTGATCTGTTCCGATTTTCTGTCCCCAGATCAATTCAGCCCTCCTGCTATCTCCACTTCCATCCAGAAGATATGCAACCTCTCCATCCGTGAATGCTTTCGTTGTCTTTGTAATCTCGCCGTCCCATGGTAACGTATTCTTCTCCATACAGTAACAATTCGATATCTTGCCGGTGATCTCGTCTTTCTCAGCTTCTCCGTTACCGATCAGCGGATACTCCGTTGTATGATAGCAATTCTTAATATTGACACCCGTAAATCTTCCTGCAATACCACCAACGTCTGCAGCATCTTCACCTGTTACTACCACATTTCCTATATTGAACGAATTTTCCAGACTGGTATTGCTGTCCCATGATCCGATCACGCCGCCGGTATACTTACCTGTATTCGTGACATCTCCCATATTTCCATACTTACTACCATCTGAATTGCTGCCCATTCTTCCGATCACACCGCCGACATTATCTCCATTTCCTTCCACAGCTCCCCTATTTAAAATAAATCCATCCATAGAAGTCATCGGTGCAGAATATGCATACTCCCCGACAACTCCACCGACACTATTTTTACCTATGATCCTGCCGGTATTGATCACGCCCTTTGCTGCCTGAATTTGACAGTTACTGTTATCAGAACTTGTCATATGCCCTCCAATACCACCAACACTTGTAATTGCTGCTGTCACTTCTCCTTTATTCTGTAACATTCCATTCTGGGAAATTATAGATGTATCAATTCCATATCCGATCAATCCGCCTGCTCCCATAGAAGTATTGCTTACCATACTAGATATCTTACCCGTATTGATAATATCCGCATCCGCTTGAATGGACGCAAGATCTGCATATCCGATCAAACCTCCGACATATCCACTTGATTTAGCAGTTATAGCTCCAGAATTGAGAATACCCTCATGGACGATCACCTTCATTCCACCACTAGCCTGACCGACAAGTCCACCTACCTTCGCTGTCCCTGTAACTGCACCTGTATTACTGATCGAGGTATCGGATTCGATCTGTGCACTGCTTGCATATCCAGCCAAACCTCCTGCCTGACCTCCTTGTGCGGTTATATCTGCTTTATTGTTACAGTTTACGATTTTTGCATCACTACATGCCTGACCACAGATACCTCCTACACTATCCCAGCCTTTAGAACTTCCTGCAGTGGTGACATTTCTTATCTCTCCACCACTGCCTAGTATGCCAAACAAACCGGCATTATTGTTAATGCTTCTGTCCGCATGGATCGTGATCTCTGCTCCATTACCATCGAAAACTCCTGTATAGGAAACGGTGGAATCTCCGATCGGATTCCATGTTAAGTCTGTATCTTCTCCTCGTACCGTTGTATCGATCTGTGTTACACCATCTGCGACTTTCGCACATTCATTTCTATTCGAGGATGCTTTTACGATCTCTGCAAACTTCCACAGATCCTCCGAACCGGTGATCACATACGGATCTTCTGCTGTTCCACTTCCCTGTAATTCCTCTGCCGCATATACTGTCATACTTCCCTGACTGCCTGTCACAATGCCAGCCACAGCCAGAAAGCCCAATAATATGCCGCCTGCCATTTTCCTGCTTATCCTTTTTGTCACTTTCAAATTCAGCGCCTCCTTTTTTATTTCATTTCCCTTTTTTCATGTACTCCTAGAATTCTTCATTTAGAAAGTTCTAAGCGTACATATATACATACAAAAATATTGTATCATTTTTTATACTGCGTGTCATCACTTTATCAAAATAAATGGTTATCAAGGTAAAGTGATGCTAGCTAAACTGACAACCCACATTTCTGAAAAAAGCAGGGAGCGTCAAATCATTCTGACGTTCCCTGCTTTCTCCTGAAAATATTCTATTAAAAATTCTTAAACCCATACCCTGCAGCTCTCACGGCATCAATAAAATCTCCCAGCACTGCTGCATTTGTCTCTGACTCCGCATGGAGCAGATAAATTGCACCCGGATGAAGTTTATCTTTCATCTTCTGCAGACTCGATGCATGATCCGGCTGATTATTGACATCATAATCCAGATATGCAAAACTCCAGAAAATACTCTTGTAATTACAGTTATTTAACAGGGCAAGTGACTGCTCGCTGAATCTTCCGGTCGGATAACGGAACAGATACATGTCATATCCGAAATTTTCCTTGATATAGGCATGGTTCTCTGTCACCTCATTTTCCTGTTTATCCAATGATAAGGAAGGCATACCCGCGGAAGGATGTGTCACGCTGTGGTTTCCTAACACATGTCCCTCATCGATCATACGTCTTACCAGATCCGGATTATCTTTCGCATACGGCTCTGTCACGAAAAATGTGGCGGACACCCCTTTTTCCTTTAGGGTATTTAAAATGCTCTCAGTCTGTCCGTATTCATAACCTTCATCAAAGGTCAGATAAATATCCTTCGTGTCATCACCAATAAAGTACGCATTGTATTTTCCATATGTCTCCTGTGCATTAACAGCATCCAACGGACGGTTTTCATCATCTGTATGGCTGCCAAGTCCCCAGTCATGGCTGGTGGCATCCAATGAGGATACATTTTCAATCGGTGTGTTCTGCAATACCTGTCCTGTCGTACCTGTGCCAGTTTCCGTACTTATCTGTTCTTCCGTGCCCGGGACATCCTCGACGGATTCTGTAGCATCTGCTCCGTCTTTTCCATAAGCCTCATATGTTTTTAATACTGCATCCCCAATCGCTTTTGCATAATTTTCAACGTTCGCATCAAACAGCTGATTGTCCGTCGGACTGTTCATAAAACCAAGTTCGACAATACATGCCGGCATGTTCGTGTGCAGATTTACATAGTAATCTTTGCTCTCGCTCTTTTGTGTTCCTTTTTTTACGCCACGGTTTCTCGAGATCCCGGCAGCATCCAGGTTGTCCATAATATTTTTTGCAAGCGCCTGTGTCTTGTCATCCGCGTCACTGCGGATCCAGGTCTCCACACCATTTCCTTCACCCGTATTGCGGTGCAGTGACACAAAATAATCGGCATTATTCTGATTTGCAAAGGTTGTCCGTTCCTCCAACGATAAAAATGTATCATCGGAACGCGTCATAATGACCTGTACGTCCTCTTTATCAGCAAGATATGCCGCCACTGCCTGTGTTATTTTTAAATTATCGTTTTTTTCATAACGCAGCCTGTAATCAGACCCGTTATCCTTTCCACCATGTCCGGCATCTAAGCATACGATCAGTTTATTCTCATCTAACTTATCCTTATTCTCCTGCTCGTCGTCAACAGCCACGATCTTCCCCTCAATCTGTGAAAGATCAATACCTGCCGGAACCAGCTTATGCAGCAAACTCCCCATCCCCTGAAATAACGCAAGAACGATCAAAAGCTGCAGCGAACAATATACTATGCACACCAGATTTCTCAGTCGTTTTTTTCTTCGTTTCTCTGCATTCAAATCCGTTCACTCACCATCTTATTTATTTTAATTTACTTTTAACTTTCGTCCGCAGTGCCACTGGACTGACAGGCATCTACGTTCCACTTCGGTCCGTGCTAAACAGGTGCCACCGGCACCTAGCACCGCCCTATCAAATAAGAAAAACACAAAAAAGTGCCTGCAAGCAGTCATTTTTTGTATTTCTCTTATTTGGCACCGCTCACTGCCTACGCACATTATATCCTATCCACATGTAAAAGACCATAAAACATTTTCTTAATATTTTATGATGTTTCAATCAAACAGGAACTGCGACAGTGCATAATTGCTGACATCCTGTCCCCTGGGTGTCAGGTATATTCTTCCTGCGCGGCGCTCTAAGAGCTCCTCCTCCTGTAGATGATTCAAAACTTTCTGATACACTGCCTCGATGGGCATCCCAAAGCTGTGCATAAAATCATCCCTTGAAACTCCGTCGATCATACGAAGTCCTAAATACATAAATTCTTCCATCTGCGCATATTTGCCAACTGACTCAGCAGAGGCGTGCAGATTGGTTGCCGGGAGCTGTTCCACTGTTCCGTCGTCATGTTTATTTTCCCAGATGCCTTCCCGGATGACTTCGACCTGCTCCAGATAAGTATATAAATCTCTGGTGTTAGTGTAACGTATATTTTCCATCAATGACGACGCACCAAGTCCCAGACCAAGATAATTGACACGCGTCCAGTAACCTATATTATGTCTGCACGCATAACCAGGCTGTGCAAAATTTGAAACCTCATAATGCACATAGCCGTTTTCCTTAAGCATCTGCCCGGTCAGCTGTGTCATCTCATAGACTTCATCTTCTGTCGGCAGTGCATCCGTCGCCATTCCTGCACGTTGTTTAACCGCATCAAATTTATACAGATCATAAAACGGAGTTCCTTTTTCAATGATCAGCGAATAGGCAGAAATATGTTCCGGTTTCAGACGGCAGACTTTCTGCAGCGAATCTGCATAGCTTTCCATGTGCTGTCCCGGCAGTGAGCTCATTAGATCCACATTAATATTGGAAAATCCTCCTGCTCTTGCAAGTTCATAAGTTTTCAGGAACTGTTCCCATGTATGGATACGCCCTAACATTTTCAGTTCAACATTCTGTGCAGACTGCAATCCCAAACTGATCCGGTTGATCCCGGACTGTCTGTACACTTCAAATTTCTGCGCTGTAACAGTTCCGGGATTGCACTCAACAGAGACTTCCGCATCCGGCAGCAGCGCAAAATTTTTATGCACGGCATCCATGATCTCTGCCATATCCGACTCCCACAGCCACGATGGCGTGCCGCCACCAATATAGACTGTCGAAACCACATAATCCCTGCAATGTGCCCCATAATAGAAAATTTCTTTGCAAAGTGCCTTCACATATTGTCTCTGTGTATCTTCATCTGCCGGGAAAGAAAGGAAATCACAATAATTACATTTCCGGACACAGAACGGGATATGTATATATAATTCCAGTTCCTTTTTTTCCATATTTAATCCTCATCCAGTTTTAAAACACTCATAAATGCTTCCTGCGGGATCTCGACATTTCCGACCTGACGCATACGCTTCTTTCCTTCTTTCTGTTTCTCTAACAGTTTTTTCTTTCGGGAAATATCGCCACCGTAACATTTTGCAAGCACGTCCTTACGCATTGCCTTGACGGTCTCTCTCGCAATGACTTTACCGCCAACAGCCGCCTGAATCGGGATCTCGAATAAATGTCTTGGAATCTCCTCCTTTAATTTTTCGCACATCTTTCTTCCACGCTCATACGCACTGTCTTTGAATACGATAAAGGAAAGGGCATCGACCTGTTCTTTGTTGATCAGGATATCAAGTTTTACCAGCTCGGAGCGCTCATATCCCTTTAATTCATAATCAAAGGACGCATAACCCCTCGAACGTGACTTCAATGCATCAAAGAAATCGTAAATGATCTCATTTAACGGCAGATCATACTTGATCAGTGCACGCGTTTCCTCTAAGTATTCCATACTTAAATAAACACCGCGGCGCTCCTGGCACAGTTTCATGATTGCACCGACATACTCACTCGTCACCATGATTTCTGCCGATACGACAGGTTCTTCCATGTATTCGATCTCAGACGGATCCGGCAGGTTTGACGGGTTTGTCAGATCCATGACCTCTCCGTTTGTCTTGTGCACTTTGTAAATAACCCCCGGAGCTGTTGTCACAAGATCTAAATTAAACTCACGCTCTAAACGCTCCTGAATGATTTCTAAATGAAGCAGGCCTAAAAATCCGCAGCGGAAACCAAAACCAAGCGCTAACGATGTCTCAGGCTCATACTGCAAGGACGCATCGTTGATCTGTAATTTTTCCAATGCATCACGGAGATCCGGATATTTTGCACTGTCAGCCGGATACATACCGCAGTACACCATCGGATTGACCTTTTTGTAACCTGGAAGCGGCTCACTGCATGGGCGGTCGGCATTTGTCACGGTATCACCGACACGGGTATCGCGGACATTTTTGATACTTGCACAGAGATAACCTACCATTCCCGCTGCAAGCTCATCACACGGGATAAACTGTCCGGCACCAAAATATCCGACCTCTGTGACCTCGGACTGTGCACCGGTTGCCATCATGCGGATGGTATCTCCCACTTTTACCGTTCCCTCTTTGATACGGCAGAATACGATAACACCCTTGTAAGAGTCGTAAAGTGCATCAAAGATCAGCGCCTGAAGCGGTGCTTCTTTATCTCCAGTCGGGGCCGGGATCTTTGTTACGATCTGCTCTAATACCTGATCGATATTTAAGCCGGTCTTAGCAGAAATACGCGGTGCATCCTCCGCCTCAATCCCGATCACATCCTCGATTTCTTTTACCACTTCATCCGGCTGTGCACTCGGAAGATCGATCTTGTTGATGACAGGCATGACATCAAGATCATGATCTAATGCGAGATATACATTTGCCAGTGTCTGTGCTTCCACTCCCTGTGCTGCATCCACAACCAGGATCGCACCGTCGCAGGCTGCAAGGCTTCGTGATACCTCATAGTTAAAATCGACGTGCCCAGGTGTGTCGATCAGGTTAAAAATATACTCTTCCCCGTCATTTGCCTTATAAATGATACGGACTGCCTGTGACTTGATCGTAATTCCACGCTCACGCTCTAAATCCATATTGTCAAGAACCTGCGCCTGCATCTCACGGCTGGTCAAAGTTCCTGTACGTTCTATGATACGATCGGCAAGTGTCGATTTACCGTGATCGATATGTGCTATAATACAAAAATTTCTGATTTTACTCTGATCTATTGACATATTACTCTCCATTTCAAAAAAAAATACGCCGGGCATATGCCCATACGTTTTTATTATACGGGAAAAGCAAAGGAAACGTCAAGTCATCCGCAATCCTCTTTCATGTTTCATTTTCATTTATTAACAATTAAAATACAAAAATTCACAATATGTTCACTGGATTTTTAGTACTTTTGGGTACATAATAGACTTGCTGTTAAATATTTAACAGCTGGGTTTCTATCGTCAATATGACAAAACCCCCTTCTTAATATGAAAATCCCCCACGCAGTGGCTGCAAACACTGCGTGGGGGATTTTTTATATCATGTGCAAAACCAGCACATGATCGTGATCTACACTTGCTTCACTCGGCTATCTTATTATTTCATTGAACTCTTACTTTTATTCATAAATCGGATAAGAGATTCCCTCTCTCATAAATACCGGAATCACATCGATCGGTGCCGGTACTGTCACATAATTTCCGCCCTCGTATACCTTTTTCGTGTAGGCATCCGTCCATTTTGTACCTGCTGGGAGATATACCCTGCGCTCTGTCGCACCTGCCTCCATGACCGGTGCCACTAAAAGATCTGGTCCGAACATATACGCATCCTCCACGTTCCAGCTCTCTTTATCCTCCGCAAAATCAAAGAACAGTGGACGCATCACCGGTGCACCCGTTTTACTTGCCTGTTCCATGCAACTACGGATGTATAGTCGCAGACGTTCACGGATAAACAGATATTTTTTCAGGATCTCATAATTGTCCTCCCCAAAACTCCACACTTCATTATCCTGACCGGAAGTAAGCTGGCGCACACCATCGATAAACTCCTGCTCTCTCTCGTACCACGGAGAACGCTCCCCATGCATACGGAATACCGGGCAGAATGCACCCCAGGCAAACCAGCGCACCAGAAGTTCTTTAAATGCCGGATCTTTGATATCCCCGCCAAGAAAGCCTCCGATATCCGATGTCCACCACGGAATACCAGCCACGCACATATTAAGTCCTGCCTGCAGCTGCTCTCTCATGGAGCGAAAGGACGAGTACACATCCCCGGACCAGGTAAGAACGCCATATTTCTGGCTGCCTGCCCATGCACAGCGCACCAGACTCATGATATCTTTTTCTCCCTCCGCCTTCAATCCGTCATAAAATCCTTTCGCATAGCCAACCGGATAAACGTTGCTGCACTGCAGTGCCGGTCCCTCATAATAGCGGTAATTATCAAAATCATATGGTCCATACTCCGGTTCCGCTTCATCTAACCAGAAACAGCGGATTCCGTTTTTATAGTAATTTTCCTTACATTTTTCCCATACAAATTTCTGTGCGCCCGGATTGGTCGCATCGTAAAATACGGTATTTCCCATCCAGCTCATATGATAGGAAAGTCCACGATCCGGTGTGACAAGATATCCGCGGTCGTTCATCTCGCCATAGTTTTCGCTGCGCTCATCCACGGTCGGCCAGACAGAGACAACCGTCTCGATTCCCATGCTCTTTAACTCATCCACCATCGCTTTCGGATCCGGCCAGTCTCTCGGCTCAAATTTAAACTCGCCCTGCATTGTCCAGTGGAAAAAGTCGATCACGATCGCATCCATCGGAAGTCCGCGCTTTTTGTGTTCTCTGGCAACTGCAAGGATTTCATCCTGGTTGCGGTAGCGCAGTTTGCACTGCCAGTATCCCATACCATATTCCGGCATCATCGGAGTCCTTCCGGTTGCCGCAGAATACTGTTCCTCGATTTCAAACGGTGTATCTCCTGCCGTAATAAAGTAGTCCAGTTTTTTTGTGCTCTTTGCGTACCACTCTGTCTTGTTTGCACCAAAAACTGCTGTTCCGATTGCCGGGTTGTTCCAGAAAAATCCATAGCCTCTGCTTGAGACCATAAACGGCACGCTCGCCTGACTGTTTCTGTGCGCCAGTTCTAACATTGCACCTTTTTTATTCAGATTTTTCTCCTGATACTGTCCCATACCAAATATTTTTTCATCATCAAACGCCTCAAAACGCATAGTCAGTTCGTAATCCGTACTGCCCGGGATCGGTTTTAACTCTCTCGCATCAATGCGCAGCGGCACACAGTAGCGGTTGATCCGGTTTCTGTTTCTCCAGTACTCTTCGGTCAGAAGTTCTCCCTTCTGATTATAATAGCTGATCCATCCCTCCGGGGAGATCACGGCCGTGATTTTTCCATTTTTAACGGTGTAAACTTTTCCGGTCTGATGATATTTTGCAAACTCCTCGCCTTTGTACCATGGATCCGTCGTATCAACTTCTTTACACTCCACCTGAAGCGGACACATTTTTACCTCCTCGGTCAGCGCCCAGTCATGTGCATCCATCTGTGCCTCTTTGGTCATGCGCACACGGAAGGAATTTTCTCCCCATGGTTCTAACCATAATGTCAATGTTCCATCTGCAATTACAAGTCTGTTGTTTTCTTCGTAAACTCTCATCTAACTTTTCCTTTCTTAATATATAGATATATTCTTACGTTCGTCTTTACACCTGATAAATCTGGTAAATGAATTCTTCTCTCCCAAAATTTATCTTTCTGCTATATTATATTTTCCGACTCTAACGTTTCATCTCCCCATACAAAACACCGCGTGACCCGGTCGCCAGAAAAAATCTGCCAAACTTTCTTTTATCCCCATCGATACTGTTGATCTCGCCGTACATCTGTTTATCCTGATTCAGCCGCTCATACGATTTTCCCTCATCAAACGTGCGGTAAAAACCATATTCCCCTTCAAGGCGTCCGCAGAAATAAATTGCTTTTTCCTCTGTCAGATAATCCCTGTCCTCTCCGATCACACCAAGTCCCATCCGGTAGCAGGCATCCCCCGTGTCCGTCAGGCGTTTCACATGGATTTCTTCTGTTTTCGTGTCATAACAGAGTTTATAAAGTCCTGCATCTCCCAATGCCAGGTAAAATATGCCAGTCTTTCCGCCCTCACCGCGCACTTCCGTCTTATTTGCAGTATCAATATAGCCAAAATCACAGACCGGAAATGCCTCTTTCGGCTGTTTCTGATAAAAGTTTCTTCCTCCATCCCTGCTCACATAGATTTCGGACGCACCGCCAAAACCATAAAACAGATCTTTCCTGCTGCGGTCGGAAAATACTTTCAGATATCCCGTCTCAACAGGCTGCCCCGCCAGATCAAACACTCCTGCTTTTTGAAAACTGTGTCCTCCATCATTGCTGACAAGCACCAGTTCCACCGGAAGCCTTATCCCATCCGCAACCGACCATACAATATTGACGCCATCCGATGACACTGCCACCCATCCGGCATTGACATTCGGGTTTTCGATCTCATGCAGTTTCTTGTCGATCTCTGCATTGATACCAAACGGCATGCCGATCCGGTCAAATGTTTTAAAATTATCGCACGTGCGCACCAGACCGCCTTTGGTTTTTCCTTTCCAGTTTCCCCGCGCCGTCACAATGCCAAGATTACTGTCCGCATCGGAAATATCTGCGTTGATACAGGTAATGTAACGGTTGCCCTCGCTGTCATCAAAAGAATTTTTACAGGGTTCATCAAGATTCCGGAATGCAAATCCGCCGAGGTCTCCAACGATATCCACAAGCTGTACCTCTCCATCAACCGGCGCATATACATTCAGATGAACGGTCTCCTCGATTCCGGTACACGCATCATGATAGCGCGGATGCTCACTGAGCAGCGCATCCGTCATAAAAACGCCGGTTCCCGAATTAAACCATACCTCATCCGGATCAAACGGATTGATCTTAATATCACTCAGCCAGTGCAGCAGACAATGGTTTCCGTTATACTCCGGTTTCATGTAGGAAGTATTAAAATATAAATCCCCCTTTTCCAGTCCGCAGAGACTCACGCTCCAGCTGCTGCCATAATCTTTCGAAAGATATACGATTTCATCGCTCTCTTTTTCCCTGCAGAGCGTTGAACACACCAGAAGTCCCGGCATTGTTTTACAGGAAGAAATACCGCCAAAACCATAATTTAAAAATTCTGCTGTCAGCGTGCCATCCGCATCCGGTGTAATGTCATCATACCCTGCAATTTTCCCGTCTGAAAAATAATACCGCAGCACTTTCCCGCCGATCACATCCCCGGAATCACAGCTATATCCAAGGTCGACCACATAATTCCATCTTCCGGTGACATTCATCGTCACATAAAGGTATGTTCCATCATAGTCATAGCGCGATGCCACAAGACCGTTCATTTTACTGTCATGAATCATGACATTTTCCGGCTGCATCAGTTTTTCAAACGTCTGCCCTGCATCATAGGAAACATACAGGCTGTGACCGCGAAGCGTATCACTCTCCCTTGTCGTATATCCTGCGGTTCCTGCAACAATTGTTTTCGAATCATCCGATACCCAGACACAGGTCATGTAATTTTCCTCTAAAGGAAGCCGTTCCCAGGTATCTCCTCTGTCCGTGGTTTTCCAGAGACCATCTAACTGGCTTGCAAAATAAAGTGTGTTTTCATCTTTTTTATCTACCACCAGACGGTATCCGGTTCCTCTTCCGCAAAGATTGCCATGAACGGTCACCGGGATTTTTTTGTGAATAAATGTCTCTCCATAATTCTCTGAAATTGAAAATTTTCCATAGCCCTGTCCGTTAATGCCGCTCATGATGTACAGGCGCTCCGGTTTCTTTTCATCGAGTGCGCATGCGATTGGAAATGTTTCGGAGATGTCCGCCATGCTCACACTGTCGATGAGGCTTTTCCAGCACTTTTTTTCGTATTCATACCGGTAAACGCCTCCGATGTCTGTTCTGGCATAGAGGATGCCGGGCTGTTTTGGGTGGTACAATAAACCGGTGACGTAGCCGCCGCCGGGGATTGGGGCGTTTTTGTATTCGTAGGTGATTGTTTTGTGGGCTTTCATTGTATAGGTGAACTCCTTTCGTGGGTGGTTTTTGGGGTAGGGGGATTCATTTTGCATGTAAGGTGCAGGGCTCTTTTGGGGCTGGAATGGCGAACCTGGGGGGGCTGACAGCCACACCCACGCACCGCTTCACTACAAATCCTCCACGCAAAAAAGGAACCCCGCAACGCAGGATTCCTTTCTCAACACCAAACGAATCCCTACTTTAAAAGTAAGGATTTTCGCCTCGATTTTCTACCATATTTATTCGCCCACTTTTACCCGAAAAATCCGCTTTTACTCAGCATCATAATTATCCAGGAAATTGTGATACTCTCCATCTTTCTTATAACCAATGATGGTCTTTAAATTCACATTGCTGACACTATTGAAAATATTACTGTCGATGAACTCACTCTTTTTGCGAAGTTCCGTCACAAGATCTTTCATCTCCTCACGTTTCGAACCTTTTGCCCCGCCACAGCTTGTACAGTTTTCAGTAAAACGGCATGCACACTGGATAAACTGCAGGCGGTTGTAATCACGCCATGCCTTGATATCCTCTTCTTTGACAAGATACAGCGGACGGATCAGTTCCATGCCCTCAAAGTTCTGGCTGTGAAGTTTTGGCATCATGGTCTCCACTTTGCCGCTGTACAACATTCCCATCAGGATCGTCTCGATCACATCGTCAAAATGATGTCCCAGCGCGATCTTGTTACAGCCTAACTCTTTTGCCTTGGAGTACAGATATCCTCTTCTCATTCTTGCACACAGGTAACACGGATTCTTATCCACCTCCGCAACAGAATCAAAGATCTGTGTTTCAAATGTCGTGAGCGGAATATCAAGAAGTTTTGCATTTTCCTGAATAATACGCCAGTTTTCCTCGTTGTAACCTGGATTCATGCACAAAAAAACAAGTCCAAAATTGCGTTTTCCGTGTCGGTATAATTCCTGAAACAGTTTTGCCAAAAGCATAGAATCTTTTCCACCGGAAATACACACTGCAATCTTATCGCCGTCCTTTATCATTTCATAATCATGCAGTGCTTTGGTGAAACGGCTCCAGATTGGTTTTCTGAATTTTTTGATCAGGCTTTTTTCAATCTGCTCCGTGCGCTCTTTTCTTGAATCGTCCTCCATTGTCACGCGCGTGAGCTGATATCTTAACCATGCGCGGTAACCACCCTCTAAGTTGACAGTCGTAAACCCATCGTCCTCTAATATTTCAGCTGCATCACGGCTGTTTTCACCCACATGGCAGTACAGATAAACAGGCTGATCTTTTTTTAAAATAGCTGTCTCACCCGCTTCAATCTTTTCTAATGGAAGATTAACAGCGCTCTCGATCGCTCCGTGCGAGAAATCATTTTCCGGACGGACATCTATAAGCTGCAGTCCCTCTGTTCCGTTCTGTGCCAGTTCTTCTACAGTAATTGTATTCAAAATATTTCCTCCAATTTCGTTCACTTCGTGTGGTATTACAATAAAATATTTTCCCGCTTTTCGGGCAAACCCGTTGTTCCAATCCATCGATTGCATCTTCCACACACTTCCTGTTATCAGCAATTACACCGTGCGTACACGTTTTCCTTCTTTGATCTCCTCTAAGATCTCAGCCACTGCCTCACGTTCATCAAAATGATACTTCACGCCACGGATTTCCTGATAATCCTCATGCCCTTTTCCGAGCAGTACGATCATATCTCCCGGCTGGGCATTTACCATGCAGTAAGCGATTGCTTCTTTTCTGTCGTCGATCTCGATATACTTTCCATTGCTCTTTGCCAGTCCGACTTTAATATCGTTATTGATATCACGGATTTCTTCGTCTCTCGGATTATCGCAGGTCAGTACACAGAGATCCGCCATCTCACCGGTCACCTCTCCCATATCATAACGGCGCAGTTTTGAACGGTTTCCACCGCCGCCATACACACAGATCAGGCGTTTCGGATGATATTCCATCAATGTTGTAAGCACGCTTCTGGTGCTGACTTCGTTGTGTGCATAGTCAATAATCAGGTAATAATCTTTTGATACCGGAAGCATTTCCACACGGCCTTTAACCTGTACCTTGTTTAAACCATCTAAGATCGCCTGATCCGAAATTCCTGCCAGATGACATACCAACATGGTCACCAGTGAATTGTATACCGAAAATCTACCCGGAATATGCACTCTTGCCTCACAGTCCATGCAGCCTTTTACATGAAAATGCATACCGAGTTTTCCATTCTCCTTGATAAATCCAAGATCCGCTGCAACCAGATCAAGCGGCTTCCCAAGAAATGTTTTTTCATTATTATCCTCTACGCCAAAACTGTGGATCTCACAGGTATGGTTTGCTGCAACTGCCTCGCTATGCTCATCATCCGCATTTAAAATACCAATCTTGCACTGGCGGAATAGCATGCTCTTACATTCTAAATATTCCTCAAAAGATGCATGTTCATTTGGTCCGATATGATCTGGGGAAAGGTTGGTAAACACACCATAATCAAACATGATTCCCGCTGTACGGTCCATCTTAAGTCCCTGGGATGATACCTCCATCACCGCATACTCACAGCCTGCCTCCACCATAGATGCAAACATGCGGTGCAGTTCGTAGGATTCCGGTGTTGTGTTTTTAGACGGAATCTTTTCATCTCCGATCATTGCACCGATCGTTCCGATAAGTCCAACTTTTTTGCCGGCCGCTTCCAACACATTTTTGATCATGTATGTTGTGGTTGTCTTTCCTTTTGTACCGGTCAGTCCGATCGTAATCAGTTTTTCTGCCGGATAGTCAAACAGCGCTGCTGACATCAGTGCCAGTGCATAGCGGGCAGATTCCACTTTTAACACGGTGATCGTATCCGGGATATTCATGGCTTCTTCGGCACGCTCCACAACAATGACACTTGCTCCTTTTTCCACTGCATCCGGGATATATTTGTGACCATCCGTCACTGCTCCAACCATACAGACGAACATGGTTTCCTTTGCAATCTTTCTTGAATCATAGATAATGTCTCTGACTTCTGCTTCCATGCTGCCCTGTAAACATTCATATTTTATCTTTTCACAAATCTTACTTAATTTCATTTTTCCTCCGGTTCCGGACAATTTAAAACTGCAAAGATATCATTTTTTAATTTTCATTTCCGGCAATTATTATGATAAATCGTCCTTATTCTTAATGTACAACTTCAAACCATGAAAAGCCGCCGTACATTCTGCACGGCAGCCCCGATATCAAATTTCTGCTGCTGTTCACAAAATTCATTCTCTGGCGCACAACCTGACAGCAGATGCCAAGTCCCCGCGTGAACAGTAACAATTTCTATTATTTTTCTAAAACATGTGACGCATCAATCTCCGCTTCAAATACGGTGTGTGATGGTCCCGTCATAAACAGATGGTTCGTTTTTTCATCCCACTCGATCAAAAGCGGTCCACCGATCTGCTCCACAGTAACTTTGCGGTCTGTTCTTCCAGTTAAAACACCTGCGACAACCGCTGTCGAACAGCCTGTCCCACATCCGATCGTCTCGCCGGTTCCACGCTCCCACTCACGGATCTTGATATAATCACGTTTTACAAACTCAGCAAATGTGACGTTCGTCTTGTTTGGAAACAGGGATGTCATATGTTCGATCGTCTTTCCGTAACGCTCCACATCAAGGTCTGCAACAGAATCCACAAACATTGCACAGTGTGGATTACCCCAAGATACTGCTGTAATATGGAATGTTTTATCTAAAACCTCCACCGGCTGTTCCACGAACTGATCTAAATTTGTATTTACAGGAATTACTTTCGTATTCAGTCTCGGCTCCCCGATATCCGCCCGGATATTAGATACTAATCCATCCGTCACAGTCAGGTTCAAATGCTGCATTCCACCAAGTGTTTCGATCACAAGTTCTGTCTTATCCGTCAGTTTATGGTCATAGACATATTTCCCGACAGAACGAAGTGCGTTGCCACACATTTCGCCTTCTGAACCGTCCGGGTTAAACATCCGCATCCGGAAATCTCCCTTATCAGACGGACAGATTAAAACCATACCGTCCGATCCGATTGCAAAATGTCTGTCACTGACAAAACGTGCCAGCTCCGGTAAATTTGTAATATTCTGATGAATGGCATCAATATATACATAATCATTTCCAAATGCCTGCATTTTTGTAAATTTCATGGTAATCCTCATTTCTGCGCCGCGTTTTTACGCATTCATTGCACGATCAAGATCTGCGATGATATCATCTACATTCTCGATTCCGACTGACATACGAAGGAAACAATCTGTGATGCCAAGTTTTTCCTTGATATCAAGCGGTGTATCTTCATGTGTCTGCGTGGTCGGATAAGTGATCAGTGTCTCTGTTCCGCCAAGGCTCTCTGCAAACATGATCATATCAACACCCTTTAAGATTTTCTTTACTGTTTCAAAGCTGTCAACGGTAAATGAGATCATTCCGCCAAAACCCGTCGTCTGTTTTTTGGTCACTGCATAATCCTTGTGATCCTCAAATCCCACATAATATACTTTCTGTACTTTCGGCTGTGTTCTGAGCCACTCCGCAACTTTCTTTGCATTTTCATTATGTCTGTCCATACGGACTGCCAGAGTCTTGATTCCTCTTAAGATCAGCCAGCTGTCAAGCGGTGCAAGCTGACTGCCATGGGATTTAATGTGAACATGGATCTTTTCTGCGATCTCCTCGTTATCCTTTACAACTACGATACCGGAAATCGTATCATTGTGTCCTCCTAAATATTTCGTGGAACTGTGTGTTACGATATCTGCTCCAAGCTGTAACGGTTTCTGGAAATACGGTGTCAAAAACGTATTATCTACAACCGTAAGTGCTCCGATACCCTTTGCGATCTCAGAAAGTGCATGGATATCTGCCACCTTCATCATCGGGTTGGTTGGTGTCTCAATGAAGAACATCTTTGTATTCGGGCGGATTGCTGCCTTTACCTCATCAAGTTCCGACATATCCACATAAGTGTGCTCGATTCCGTATTTTCCAAAAACATCACCGATGATACGGAATGTTCCACCATAAATATCGTCAGATAAGATCACATGATCTCCCGGATTTAACAGGGAAAATACTGCCATATTAGCTGCCTGTCCGCTGGAAAATGCAAATCCTTTGATCCCACCCTCTAAGATTGCCATGGTACGCTCTAATTCCTGTCTGGTCGGATTCTCAAGACGACTGTACGCAAATCCTGTGGATTCCCCAAGTTCCGGATGACGGAAAGTTGCCGTCTGAAAGATCGGCATGCTGACGGCTCCGGTAAGCGGCTCCGTACCAAGTGCTCCGTGTACTGCTTTTGATTCAAAATGTAACTCTTCTTTTGTACTGTAATCGTTGTAATTGCTGAAATTCTTCATGCCGTTCTCCTTCTTTTCTATCTTATTATTTCAAGTTTATAAAACATTTATTTCCTGTAACTGGTCTCTTTCATATGTTTCTATTATATAAAACACTTTTTAAAATATATACTCGTCCAGTGCTGTGTATATTGCAAATTGTGCTTTTTTATGTTAGGGTTGGATTGATGTCAGGGGAAAAGGTGGATTAAAGTTCCCTGAATGGCAGTTTGTTTTTCCTGACAGCATTTTATTCATCTAATTCGGAAGGAGTGCCTATATGCCGGAATATAAAAAAGTCGGTTATCTGACATCGAGTTTTAAATTATTTCACCTGAAAGATCAGAATAAAAAGGAGTTTTCCTATCACTATCACGATTTTCACAAGATCCTGATCCTGTTGAATGGTGATATCACTTATTGTATTGAGGGACGTTCTTACCAGCTTGCCCCGAATGATATCGTGCTGGTTCACGCGGGGGAGGTGCACCGGCCGATCATCCAGTCGGAGTCTCCTTATGAGCGTATTATCATCTATGTTTCGCCGGACTTTTTGAAAAAATACAAGGAGCCGGACTGTGATCTTTCACATTGTCTGAAACAGGCTGCTGCTGAGCAGTCCCACGTTCTGCGTTTTCACGGCTCGCGTGCTGCAAAGTTAAAGACAGCGATACAGTCACTTGACCATGCTAAAAACGATAAAGATTTTGCAGCTTCCCTGCATCAGGAAATTTTATTTTTGGAATTTATGATACAGTTAAACCGTGCCGCCATGCATGATGGCATTGAATTTATCAATGATTCTGCCTCCGACGAAAAAATTATCGCCGTGTTAAATTATCTTGGCGAACATCTGACGGAAGACATCTCCATTGATACTTTGTCTGCGCATTTTTTCCTAAGCCGCTCTTATCTGATGCACACATTCAAAGAGCAGACCGGCTACACGATCGGCAATTATCTCTCGACCAAAAGACTGCTTCTCGCAAAGGATCTGATTGCGGAAGGGGCACCGATCACCGAGGTCTGCTATGCATGCGGTTTTAAGAATTATTCGACCTTTTCGCGCGCATACAAAAAAAGTTTTGGAGAGGCCCCACGCGAGTCTCTCCAAAACCTGAAATCCTAGCATCTAACTTTTTCTCACACTTATTGTGTGAACAACAGCGTTTGCATCTTACTGGCGCTCTGCCATCTCATTCATGAGCGTCGGTATGAACTGTTTCTTTCTTGAAACGATTCCCTCTAATAAAATGCCCTCACTGCGTTCTTCTTTGCGGAACGCAGCTCCTAAAATTTTGCCTGCATTTTCCCCGTCAAAAATAATCTTTGAAGATTCCTCTAAGATATCTGTCAGCATAACATAGACCATATCGATCTTCTTTTCTGCAAGCACCTGCACCATAAACGGACGTATCTGCTCTGCTACTTTGTCTAACTCTTCCCGGCTCATGGCACTGATCTGCGCTACGCCAAAATCACAGTCATCGGTATGGAAAATTTTGAAATCCTGATAAAAAATCTCTTCTGTCGTTTTCCCACTGAAATTACTGCCCGCCTGGAACATATTTTTCGCATAAGTCTCAATATCCACTTCCGCGATCACTGCAAGAGCCTCCGCAACTGATTTATCTAACGGAGTACATGTCGGTGAACGGAACATCAGCGTATCGGAAATAATTGCAGACAATAAAAGACCTGCGATCTGTTTCGGCACATCCACACTCTTTTCCTGATACATCTGATAAATGATCGTAGATGTACATCCAAGCGGCTGGTTTCTAAAATATACCGGTGAAACTGTCTCAAGACTGCCGAGACGATGGTGATCAATGATCTCTAAGATCTCAGCCTCGTCAATCCCGTCTACCGCCTGCGCCTTCTCATTATGATCAACAAGTATCACCTGTTTTTTCTGCATATTCATCAAATTACGGCGTGAAACCATTCCGGCATAATTACCGTTTTCATTTAAGATTGGGAAATCACGGTGTCTGATTTTTGACATCGTCTCCCGCACTTCATCGACATAGTCTTCAATTCCGAATGTGATGATATTTTTCTGTGTCATAAACTGTTTGATCGGCATACTCTGATTAATAAGACGTGCCACAGAAAAAGTATCAAACGGTGTCGTAATAATGATGCAGTCATGTTTTTCTGCCAAAGTGCGCACGTCCTCGCCGACTTCGATTCCTCCACCGATGATCAGACAGCTCGCATTTGACTCGATTGCCTGCTTCTGCGCCTCTTCCCGGTCACCTAAGATTACCATATCATCATCCTCGATATAGTCTGCCATATATTCCGGATTTGAAGTAGCTACCACTACCTTTCCCTTTACAAAATAGGCATGTTCATTTCCTACAATAATCGTTCCATCTAATGTTGCGGCAATATTTTTATACTGTGTTCGTGCCTGGGATAACACATGATTATCAAAAACGTCCATGTAAGACGTTGCAATATCCTTCGTAACAATGATTCCTTCGAGTTTTCCAAACTGATTGGTTACCGGAAGTGTTACAACCTCTAATTTTTTCATGGTCTCCCATGCACGTCTTAAGGAAATCTGGCTGCTTACGCCTGCCGTTCTTCTGAAATTGATATCCTTAATCTGTGTTCCCGCATAGGTGACTAACTCTGGTTCCTGTGCTCCAAAATAATCCAGCACATAATGTGTCTCCGCATTTACTGCTCCGGCACGTTTTGCCACATAGGTTTTATCGTTTTCTGTCTGATTTTTTAAATATGCATAAGAGAGAGCTGCACAAATAGAATCCGTATCAGGATTTTTGTGCCCTACAACCCAAACTTTTCTCTTTTCTGCGCTCATGAAATTCCTCTCTTTACCTAAAAATTAGCAGCTATTATATAGATTGCTGCAAAATTCACTTTTCTTATTTTAAAAAAGAAAGAAACAGACGCTGGCAATGCCGGCGTCATGTTGTATACCATTAAAAGTGAAATACTCCCATAGAGTATAAAATAAAAATAATCAATACTACAAAATTTAAGATTGAAAACCAGGACAACAGCTTCACATAACCTTTGACAGAGTCCACACCACCCTCCATCTCGTCCATTTTTTCGATCTTGGAATCAAACTCATTGAACAGATCCTGTATGTTGCGATAACATTTGACATTTTCCGTGTGTACTTTTTCAGAAAGATCCGTCTTAATAGACTCTAACTGTGACGTTGCATTCTCTAACAGTTCTTTGACCTCCGCAATCTGTCCCTCGCTGAGCTTCTTATTTGCAATCGCCTGTTCCTCTAAGAACTGTTTGTTCGCAGCGATCTGTTCTTCATTTAATTTCCGGTTAGAAGCTGTCTGTTCCTCATTCATCCTGCGATTTAAGGCAATCTGTTCCTCACTGGTCTTTCGGATATCAGCCACCTGTCCGCTAAGACCTGCCTCAATCTCAGCCATTTTCGTCGTCACTTTATCCGCAAGCGCATCTACCTTTCTTCCAAACTCAGTAACGATCTTGTCCGCCTCTTCCTGACGTTCTGTTAAAATATGTTCTAACTCCTGTGCTTTGCCGGCTCTCTCATCCACAAGTGACTGCAGTTCCGCTGCCTTGCTCTCCTTTGCCTCTAAAAGCACCTGAAGCTGTTTTGCTTTCTCGCGAAACTCATCGATCTGATTGATCAGTAAATCTTCATTTTCCACGTCCTTTTGTGTCCTTTCCTGTTCCTGTTTGTTCATTTGTCCGCTCTCTTCCGGCTTTTTCCGGTCCAAATGACGTACATTCTGCGGTATGGCCCGCTTTTTCTGGGGTTGAAGCTGTCTGAATACCATCTGCCATAAACCTGCCATCTGTGTCCACTTCTTCCCCCTTTCTGATTTTTTTCGCAATATATCATGGTTATTCTATCATTATCGTTTTTCTTTGTAAACAATAAATTATTTTCCATTATGTTAAACATGTGGACTGTGAAACTTTATATTTTCATTAAAAATCGTATAGATGACAAAGAAGCGATTCCAACTGGAACCGCCTCTGTCAAAAAAGGGATTATTTTTTCTTCAATATGATTTCATTTCACAAATAGTATGTTTTTGATTATCTACATAATTTTTTGAACTCATCAGCTACGAACTGGACTTTTGTTCCAATGACAACCTGAACAGCTGTTTTACTTGGTCTGATAACACCAGCAGCCCCTGCTGATTTGATTTTCTTCTCATCTACTAAAGAACTGTCTTTTACCTCAAGCCGAAGTCTTGTAATGCAGTTATCAATACTTTTAATATTTGCTGCACCACCAACGCCTTCTAAAATTGCTGCCGCTACAGTTGTATAATCACTGCTCCCAAGGTCGACATTTTTCTCTGCTTCCACATCATCGTCTTCTCTACCAGGAGTTTTCAGATCAAACTTTGTGATAGCGAAACGGAATACAACATAAAATACAATAAATGCTGCAATACCAAGTGGAATGATCATCCAGGTATTCTTCGCTGCCGGAAGGGTTGCAGAGAAAAGAAGGTCTGTTGCTCCAGCAGAGAAACTAAAACCTGCTCTAAATCCAACTAATACCGTGATCACTGTGAAGATACCATATAATAATGCGTATACAACATAAAGTGCCGGTGCAAGGAACATGAACCCAAACTCAAATGGCTCTGTAACACCACAGACAAATGCACAGACAGCTGCGGAGGCAACCAGACCGATTGCAACTTTCTTCTTATTACTCTTAGCCGTCTGAATCATAGCAAGAGCTGCACCCGGAACACCGAACATCATACATGGGAAGAATCCAGACATATACATACCTAAATCCCATGTTACATCTGCAGACGTCTCGCCTGCCCAGAAATGTTGTAAATCCCCAAGTCCGATTGTATCGAACCAGAATACATTGTTAAGTGCATGATGTAATCCGGTTGGAATCAGCAATCTGTTTAAGAACGCATAAATACCTGCACCAACAGGACCAAATCCAACAATTCCTTCACCGATTGAAACTAATGCTCCAAATAATAAAGGCCAGATGAATAATAAGATTGCGGATACAATGATAGAAACAACACCTGAAACGATTGCTACACAACGCTTACCACTGAAGAATGATAACCAGTCAGGTAATTTTGTACCTTTGAATTTGTTGTAGCATGTTGCACCGATGATACCGGCAAGGATACCGATAAATGGGTTTGCAATCTTACTGAATGCAAGCACTTTTGTCTCATTCTCTGCAATTACCGGCATTAACGTTGTAACAACCCCTGTAGAAAGAAGGTTTGTCATCATTAACCATGATGCCAAAGCTGCAAGAGCTGCTGTACCATCATTATCATCTGCCATACCAACGCCGACACCGATAACAAAAAGAATTGCCATGTTATCGATCAAAGCTCCTCCTGCTTTTACAAGGAAGAAACCGATCATCTGAACGATACCGGAAACATCGCCCCCCTGCATGGTAGATGGACATAGTGCATATCCAATACCCATTAAGATACCACAGATTGGAAGACACGCTACAGGAAGCATTAATGCTTTTCCCAATTTCTGTAAATACTTCATCATAATAAAAGCTCCTCCTTTTTTTTATCCCTTTTCGTTTTATTTTATGCCGTTATAAGTACGGCTAAAATACATTTTAATCTCCATTCTTGCGCTGTCTTTCAATGAAAACAACGTTTTCATTTGCATCTCAAGTTTGTGCGTAAGCACAAATCTTGCGTGTGAAAAATCTTATTTTTCACACTAACAACTGTATATTGCGCTTTATTTATTTAGGATCAATACTGTGTCGCCAGGTTCTACTTCCTGATCTGTCACTGTTTCCACTGTCTGATAATCTGATGTATTGCACACAACCACAGGCGTGATCACGTCATAACCGGCTTTTTTTACTGCATCAAGATCAGCCTCTATCAACAGTTCTCCCTTTTTCACAGAATCACCATTGCCTTTATATGCAGTAAAATGTTCTCCCTTTAATGCAACCGTATCAAGTCCTATGTGTATGAGCAGTTCTACACCTTCTGAAGTCGTCATACTTACTGCATGCATCGTATCAAATAACATCTCAATCGTACCATCGGCCGGTGCATATATCCTGCCTTCCGCAGGAATAATTGCAACACCTTTTCCTAAAATCTCCTCTCCAAAAGTTGGATCACTTACATTACTGATCGCAACCGTTTTTCCTTTTACTGGTGAACCTATCTCAATCCCTTTTTCTTTTTTCTTAAAAAAATCAAACATTTCCACACCTCTTTTCTGCTGTATTATTGTCAGGTTTATCCTGCCATACACACACGTTTTATATGTATCGCCAGAAACATGATTTCCTCGCTGGCAATTCCGCTGCCATATTCCTTTTCAATATATTCAGCAATATGTTTACTGCATTCATATTCCTTCGGATACTTATTTTCCATCATCCTTGCAAATTCAATCTCCTCATCTTTCAACAATTCATGCCGGTAAAGGCGCTGTACCAAAAACTTAAGATGAGTGATAAATCTCTCATAATGCAGAGATTCCTCATCAAACTCAATTCCCATTTCCAGCCTGACCAGTTCTAAAATCTTCTGAATCATATTCGTCATTTCAAATGTATCATTGATCGTCGTGTTGTATTCTGCATTCACAAAATGCAGGGCTATAAATCCTGCTTCATCTTCCGTAAACTCTGTACCCAGCTTCTCATTCAAAAGATCAACTGCATATTTTCCCATCAGATATTCCTGATGGTAAAACTTCTTAGTCTCCCAAAGTAATGCATTCTTCAATTGAATCCCCTGCGACTGTCTCTGGATTGCAAAATTAATATGATCTGTCAAAGTGATGTATATATTCTGATTCAGTTGTACATTCAGATTCTTTATTGCGTAGGATATAATATCACTGGTAAGCTGCATGTGCTCTAATGGAATATTTTCTAAAAGTTCCTGAAACTGTCTGGAAAGATTCTCATTCTCAATACGAAAAACCTTCTCGATTTTGCTTTCATCAATCAGTTCTCCCGTATGCGCCTTAAACCCGATTCCCTTACCCATGATAACAATTTCCTGCTGATTCACATCATATGCTGATATTACATTGTTATTAATCACTTTCTGGATAACCATATTCCACTCCGTTTTTGTCCCTAAAAATTTAAAAAAACCAAATTTTACAAAATCTAAGCCAGATATGTAAAATTTGGTTTTGCCTGCTTACCAGTAACAATCCAATGTACTCTGTTTCTATCTAAATAAATTGTAGCATTCATTGTTTATTATGTCAAGTTTTATTCTTATTATTTTTGTTTTTTTGTTAATATCCACCATACTTTTTTCAAAAACCTGTACACAATAACTAATTATCTCACAAATTTGTTTCAAAGAAAGATTTTAATGCATCATATGCCGCATCTTCGTCAGCACCTTCCACTGTTATAGTCACAGTCTGGTCTTTTTTTACTCCCATACTCATAACTGCCATCAGACGGGTTGCATCAATTACTTTTCCGTCTTTTTCGAGAGTTACTTTACTTTTAAAATTTTTAACCTCTTTTACGAGCATTCCCGCCGGTCTTGCATGAATACCCAACTCGTCCTTTACTGTGTAACTGAATGATTTCATTTTAATTTCCTCCTATGCTTAGATTATGCATTTATTATTTTATTTCTTACAGGCAGCACCATTGCAGGTGATACCGATAATTCATCAATACCCATTTTCACAAATGTTTCTGTCAAAGTCAGGTCTGCTCCAAGTTCTCCGCAAATTCCTGCCCAGATTCCTTCTTCATGGGCACTGTCAATAACCATCTGGATCATTTTGAGTACTGCCGGATGATGTGAATCATAGAAACGGTCAAGTTTTGCATTCTGCCTGTCAATAGCAAGCGTATACTGTGTCAGGTCATTGGTTCCAATACTAAAGAAATCCACCTCTTTTGCTAGATCATCTGCGATCATAACTGCTGCAGGAGTCTCGATCATAACTCCAAATTCAACTTCTTTATATGGCAATCCCTCTGTTGACAATTCCGTTTTCACTTCCTCCATGATTTCTTTTACTTTTTTCACTTCCCATACAGATGCGATCATAGGAACCATAATGGAAATATTGCCAAACATGCTTGCACGCAGCAACGCTCTTAACTGTGTTTTAAAAATTTCCGGCCGGTTCAGGCAGATTCTTACTGCACGATATCCCAATGCCGGATTATCCTCACGATCAAGCCCAAAATAATCTATCTGCTTGTCTGCTCCGATATCTAATGTGCGGATGATCACCTTTTTTCCAGCCATCACTTCTGCAACCGTTTTATAGGCCTGGAACTGTTCTTCCTCTGTTGGAAAATGATCACTCTGCAAATATAAAAACTCACTTCTGAAAAGTCCGATTCCGGCTGCATCATTCTGTAAAACAGCTCCTAAATCTTTTACCTCACCAATATTAGCATAGAGTTTGATCTCTTTTCCATCTTTTGTAACAGTCGGTTTTCCCTTTAACTGCTGTAATAATTCCTGACGTTTCTTCTCATTCTGCTGTTTTTTCTCGTATTCTTTTAATATTTCTTCCTCTGGATCAAGGATCAAAATACCCTTAAATCCATCTATAATTGCATACTTTCCATTCACTTCTTTTGGAATTGCCGCTGATACCAATGCCGGAATATTCATCGTTCTGGCAAGAATGGCTGTATGAGAATTGGTAGAGCCTTGTCTTGTCACAAATGCAAGCACTCTCTCCCGTTCTAACTGAATTGTCTCGCTCGGAGCAAGGTCGTCCGCTGCTATAATATATTTTTCTTCATCGGCCGCATGCACAGTTTCTTCCTTCCGGGATAAAATACGGATCACACGTTCAGAAATATCTTTTACATCTGCTGCACGTTCTTTCATATAATCATCATCCATATCCGCAAACATCCTTGCAAAATTATCTCCCGTCGTCGCTACAGCAAATTCTGCGTTCACAGACTGCGCTACTATGATATTACGAATAGAATCCAGATAATCTTCATCCTCTAACATCATCTGATGTACTTCAAAAATTGCTGCATTTGCTTCACCAACTTCTTTGACTGCCTTGTCATAAAGTGCCTTTAATTCTTCTGTTGCCTGATTTTTGGCTGCTCTAAAACGTGAAATTTCTGCCTGTGTGTCATCAATTTTCACACGTCTTACCACATTGTTTTCTTTAAAAACTTCTTTGATTTTTCCAATCGCAATTCCTCCGAATGCAATCTTTCCATTAATTTGCTGCATTTGTTTCCCCCCTCTAAACAACAAGTCACATTACTCCACCACATCTGCATTCAAAATCAAAAAAACCGAAAAAGCACACGCAATCATAAGCGTCTTACTTTTTCGGTTTAGTACATTTGCATGTGAACTACCCTCTATATGTATTTTTATTATACGTTTTTACCCTGTTTTTGTCAATACACAATTTCGTATTATGCTAATTATATACTTTGTATACAATTATGATATAATTTTCGACATATTTTCACAGATATATCTTATCTATCGGACCGCCTGCTATCTGTTCCATGCTCCAGTTATAATCCTGTAACCAAAAGTTTATTTTATCACCAGCTTCTGACTTACAAAAAGCCCGAAAAGGCTTATACCTTTCCGGGCTTTGGAAATTTACATCAATTCAGACAAGATCTGCAGCTTATTTGTAAAGCTCAACCAGTCTCTGTAAGTGCTCATAACGAGCCTTTGCAGCTTCCTCAGATGCAGCAAAGAGTTTCTGTGCTCTCTCTGGGAAGGATCTTGTCAGACGGCTGTAACGTGTTTCGTTGTTCAGGAAATCCTGGTAAGAACCATCACCTGGCTTAGATGTCAATGTAAATGGGTTCTTTCCTTCTGCCTTCAGTGCAGGATTGAAGGAGAATAAGTTCCAGTAACCAGCAGCTACTGCTTTCTTCATCTCATCCTGGCAGTGGTTCATTCCACCTTTTACACCGTGTAACTCACATGGAGCATAACCGATGATTAAGGACGGTCCGTTGTAAGCTTCTGCCTCTGCTAAAACTTTAACAGCCTGAGCCATGTTTGCACCAAGAGCGATCTGTGCTACATATACATAGCCATAGCTCATAGCGATCTCTGCAAGGCTCTTCTTGCCGATATCTTTACCAGCAGCAGCGAACTGACAAACTTCACCGATGTTGGAAGCTTTAGAAGCCTGACCACCTGTATTGGAGTACATCTCAGTATCGAATACCATAACATTTACGTTATGTCCGGAAGCAAGAACATGATCTAATCCGCCGAATCCGATATCGTATGCCCAACCATCACCACCGAAGATCCATACGGACTTCTTAGCGAGGTAATCTTTCTTATCAAGAGCTGCCTTAGCGTCTGGGCATCCAGCTGCTGCAGCTTTCTCTAACTCTGCTACAAGAGCTTCTGTTGCAGGTGTATTTGCTTTTGTATCGTTCTTTGTCTCAACAAATTTATCAAATGCAGCCTTTAACTCAGCGCTTGCTTTGTCAGAAGCAGCACATTTCTCAGCGCTTGCGATAGCCTGATCACGTAATACTTCCTGACCAATCTGCATACCTAAACCATGCTCAGCGTTATCCTCGAATAAGGAGTTAGCCCAGGCCGGTCCTTTTTTGCTGTCTTTGTTTACTGTATATGGTGATGTAGCAGCCGGACCACCCCAGATAGAGGAACATCCTGTTGCGTTGGAGATGTACATATGCTCACCAAATAACTGAGTAATTAAACGAGCGTATGATGTCTCTGCACATCCTGCACAAGAACCTGAGAACTCAAGTAATGGCTGGTTGAACTGAGAACCTTTTACAGTGTTATCTGCCGGCATACCAGGTTTCTTGCTTACGTTAGCAACTAAGTAATCGAATACTGGCTGCTCGTCTGCCTGAGATTCCTGTGGAACCATCTCGATAGCACCAACCGGACATACTGTGATACACTCGCCGCATCCCATACAGTCTAATGGAGATACGCTCATTGTGTATTTGTACTCGCTTGCCTTTGGTTTTGTATCAGCAACTTTGATATTGGAAGGAGCTGCTTTTACTTCATCCTCACTTAACATGAACGGACGGATTGTTGCATGAGAACATACAAATGCACACTGGTTACACTGGATACATTTCTCTGCATTCCATGTAGGAACTGTTACAGCTGTACCACGTTTCTCGTATGCTGCTGCACCATGCTCAAACTGACCATCCGGGTTGCCCATAAATGCGGAAACCGGTAATGAATCACCATCCATTAAGGAAATCGGGTTCATTAAGTCTTCTACCATCTTAACTGTCTCTGGACGACCTGTTAATTTCTTAGGAGCCGGATCTGCTGCCGGGTTAGACCAGGAAGCCGGAACCTCTACTTTATGAACTGCATCAACACCAGCGTCGATTGCTTTGTAGTTCATCTCTACGACTGCATCACCCTTCTTACCATAGGATTTCTTAGCAGCCTGTTTCATGAAATCTACAGCCTCTTCGATTGGCATTACGTTTGCTAATTTGAAGAATGCGGACTGTAAGATTGTGTTTGTACGTTTACCCATACCGATCTCGATAGCTTTATCGATAGCGTTGATGGTGTATAACTGAATGTTGTTGTCAGCGATGTATTTCTTAGCAGCAGCATTTAAATGATGCTCTAATTCTTCATCTGACCACTGGCAGTTGATCATGAATACTCCGCCTGGTTTTACATCCTGTACCATCTTGAATCCTTTTGTTACATAAGATGGGTTGTGGCATGCTACGAAGTCAGCCTGATTGATGTAATACGGGCTTCTGATTGGCTTGTCACCAAATCTTAAGTGAGAAATTGTGATACCACCAGTTTTCTTAGAGTCATACTGGAAGTATGCCTGGATGTATTTATCTGTGTGGTCACCGATGATCTTGGTAGAGTTCTTGTTAGCACCTACAGTACCATCTCCGCCGAGACCCCAGAATTTACACTCAACTGTACCTTCTGCTGCAGTGATTGGAGCCGGTTTTACTTCCGGTAAGCTTAAGTTTGTAACATCATCAACGATACCGATAGTAAATCTGCTCTTTGGAGCATCTTTCTCTAACTCTTTGTATACTGCGAATAAGCTTGAAGGTGGTGTATCTTTAGAACCTAATCCGTAACGGCCGCCTGTTAATACGATTGTATCAAGACCTGCCTCACGAAGTGTGGTTGCTACGTCTAAGTATAACGGATCACCGAGTGCACCTGGCTCTTTTGTTCTGTCAAGAACAGCAACTTTCTTAGCTGTCTTAGGAAGAACTTTTAAGAATGCCTCAGATACCCATGGACGATATAAACGAACTTTGATAAGACCGACTTTCTCGCCCTTAGCTGTTAAGTAATCAATTACCTCTTCAGCTACATCATTAACAGAACCCATAGCTACGATAACACGGTCAGCATCTTCTGCTCCGTAGTAGTTGAATAAATCGTAGTTTGTTCCTAATTTCTCGTTGATCTTAGCCATGTATTTTTCAACGATTGCCGGTAACTCGTTGTAAGCTGTGTTACAAGCCTCACGATGCTGGAAGAAAACGTCTCCGTTCTCATGAGAACCACGCATAGCCGGATGCTCCGGATTTAATGCATGTGCACGGAATGCTTCAACTGCGTCCATGTTGCACATTTCTTTTAAGTCAGCGTAATCCCATTTCTCGATCTTCTGGATCTCGTGGGATGTACGGAAACCATCGAAGAAGTTGATGAATGGAACTTTTCCTTCGATTGTTGCAAGATGTGCAACCGGGCTTAAGTCCATAACTTCCTGTGGGTTGGTCTCACATAACATAGCGAAACCTGTCTGACGGCAGGCATATACGTCACTGTGATCACCAAAAATATTTAAAGACTGTGTAGCAACTGTACGTGCAGATACATCGAATACACATGGAAGCTGCTCACCTGCGATTTTGTACATATTCGGGATCATTAATAAAAGACCCTGTGAAGCTGTAAATGTAGTTGTTAAAGCACCTGCAGCAAGAGAACCGTGAACGGCACCTGCAGCACCTGCCTCAGACTCCATCTCTACGACTTTTACCTGATTGCCAAAAATGTTCTCCTGTCCTGCTGCAGACCACTGATCTACGGTATCTGCCATCGGGCTGGATGGTGTAATTGGGTAAATAGCTGCAACATCAGTAAACGCATAAGCTACATGAGCTGCGGCTGTATTACCGTCCATTGACTGTTTTGCTCTGGACATTACTTATTCCTCCTTATTTTTGAAAAAATAAATGTGATACTGCATCACCCCATACTCCTGTGTGAAAAGCACAAAATGATACAATTTATCGACTTGAGTCATATTTTAGCATAGAATTCACCAAAAGAAAAGGTCTTTGACTGTACAAAAACAAGTGCAATCTCACATATATTTTCTTTCAAATTCTTCCAGTGGAATCGGTCTGTCAAATAAATATCCCTGTCCGTACAAAAATCCACAGCCACGCAAAAACTGAAGCTGCTCTTCCGTTTCAATCCCTTCAAATATCACTTCTTCTTTTGCAGAGTGGATAAAGTTTCCCATCTGTGAAACAAAATTCCGCTGTTCTTTTAAATTAATGCGGTCGGTAAAACTTTTATCGATTTTCACCACATCCGCCGGTATCTCAAGCAGCACGCCAAGCGAGGAGTATCCTGTTCCAAAATCATCGATCGCAATGCGGAAACCGAATTTTTCAAGTTCTGAAAGCACCCTTTTTAACTCATCTACATTTTCTACCACAACGCTCTCCGTAACTTCCACCTCAATATACTTCGGATCGATTCCATAATGATCCGCCATGCGTTTTAAGCGTCCGGCAAAATTTTTTCCACCGCTTTCAAAGTTGCGTCTCGAAAAATTGGTAGATATCGTAAACAGTTCTTTTCCTGCCTTTTTCCATCTTTTCATCGCACGCAGAAGCTGCTCATAAATGTAAAAATCAAGATCCACCACATATCCGATGTTCTCGAGCGGAGGTACAAATCTTCCCGGCATGATCATCTCACCGGTCTTTGTACGCCATCTTGCTAATGCTTCTGCCCCATATATTTTACGTTCTTCCAGATTAAATTTCGGCTGCAGATAAACTTCAAGTTCCCCTTGCTGCATGGCACCATAAAAACGTCCTGTAATCTGGATCGCATCATCGCGTTTCGCTCGCATTTCCTCCTTATATACACAGATTCCGGAGCCACCCTGTTCTTTTACCAGTTTACGCGCCAGATTTGCGCTCTCCAATATCGTATCAAATTTTTCATTCAGATTTTCAATATGACAAATTCCTACCGAAAGTCTCAGCGTGCCGGACGGATAGCGTTTCTTTAATTTTTCCTCGTAATGTTCTGTGCTCCATGCAACGAGTTTTTCTATTTCACTCTGATCTTTTCCTTTTAAAAGGAGGATAAAATAGTCAGAATACATCCGGCATGCCAAAAGCACTCTTTCATTTGTCTGTATACCCCCAGCAAAATCTTTTAAGATGGCATCTCCGGTCTGTTGTCCGTAGTTTTCATTTACATATGAAAACTTATCAATATCTATATGGACGAGAGCATAGTGTTCCTGCCCCTGTTTTGCTTCTGCTAAAATATTTTTCAGTCTATATTTAAACGCCTCTAAATTGTACAGTCCGGTAAGCTGGTCACGATCCTGCAGATGACGGATTTCTTTCTGATCATCCCTTAACTTATTGCGCAGTGATACAAAAACGGATGTTACTCTGGCAAGTTCACAAAACGTTGTTCTGTCCGCACTCTCAAAATAATTCTGTCTGTTTTGCACACCAAAATACAATCCTCCTGTCTTGCTGCCGGAATATTCAAATTTTGCTACTGCAATCTGCGTGATACGGTTTTCTCCTGTATTCCAGTTTTCAAACGACAATCTTTTATAGTGTGTTTCATCCGTATCATTCAGTATGACAAAATCTCCGCTGCCCGCTTCCACAACTTCGGTACGAATCGGCTTTATAACATTTTTTTCATAAATCTGTCCAAATGTACTCCAGTAATTGGTCAGCGTCATCTGCGGAATTTGTTCATCATATTCAAAAACTGCCACCATATCCAGATGATACCGCCTGCCGATTCTTTCAAGCAGCACATTCAGGGAACCATTCATATCTCTCGCATGAGATAAAAGCAAAAATGCCGTATTTAAAAATTCTTTGTCCATCCCCTGCTTTTTTTCATAATCTACATCTTTCCCACAGGTATCAATATTGCGTTTCATATGAACTGTCTTATTTTTCCCCGCAAATGCATAATTGCTTTTTCCACTACGTTTGATCGCGTACATTGCACGGTCTGCCTGGTCAAACAGCTCTGTATAACAATTTCCATCCTGCCCGGACACCGCAAGTCCCACACTCATCGTCACATGTATGACCGCATCATCCCCGACCAGTTTTTTTTCTCCATGTCTGCAGAGTTCTTTTGCCTTTTGTTCCGCCTGTTTTAAAGTCGTATTATCCATCAGTACAAGAAATTCATCCCCGCCGACTCTTCCCACCAGTTTATGATCCGGAAACTGTTCTTCTAAAGCCGAAGCAATATCTGAAATCACCGTATCCCCCACCGTATGTCCGAACGTATCATTAATACTTTTAAAATTATCGATATCGATCAGAAACAATACATGTGTTCCTTCCGGATACTCCTTCAGTATTCTCTCCGCTTCCTCACCGGTTGCAACTTTATTGTAAAGATGCGTCAGCGGATCTCTGCGCATCTCTTCGGAAAGCTGCTCCTGTATCTTTCTGTCTGAGCTGATATCATAACTTCTTCCAATAATCTTTAAAATTTTTCCGTTTGTACCACGGATACTCCGGTAAACAGTCCGGTACCAGCAGTATTGTGGTATTCCTCCTCCAAGGGCTGTATTCATCCGGTAGTCAAATGAACCTGACATCTCCCTTTCGGATGCATTCTGAATCACTTCCCGGTATAACGTCTGTTCATCTTTATGGATAAAAGCAAGCCACTTTTCAATTTCCATATAATCCTGATCATCTTTTTGCAGACGTCCATTGATATGGTATTTGTGCGGAATCCGGAATCTTTTTCCTTTCACATCGTACTCAAAAGGTACATCATCCGTCACTTCCTCTAACATGGAATACTGTTCATTTAATAAAAGCAGCTCATCTTCCAGTTCTTTCCTGTCATTGGTATTCTTACAGATCAAAAGGTAATACGGCACGGCATCCTTATAATAATAGATACTGCACCAGAATTTTACCCAGCAGATCTGCCCCTGCCCTGAAATAATTCTTACCTCGATCTCTTCCGCCCTTTTCTGTTCCCGGCATTTTTCAATCATGTCTTCAAAGACACCTGCATCCTGCAGATAAACACAGTCGTAAAAGTCGCGGCTTCTCTCCGGTTCCGCCTGTTCCCCATGTCCTATCGCCTTCATAAACTCCGCATTTGCGATATCGATCTGCAATGAATGTCCACCTTTTAATACTGCAACCCCCATCGGAAACTCATAGATCAGTCCCTTTCTATTTTCCTTCTCCATTTTTTCTCCATTCGCGTATGTAAAAACCTGTTTTCAAGCATGTTGACTCTCTTGCGTTCATTATATCATGCGCAGAACCAGCACATGATCCCATTCACCGTTCGTCAATCATGCAGGCATGTTGACTCTCTTGCGTTCATTATATATCATCCTTCTTCCAAAATCCATGTAATTTCCAAAACTTGGTGTTTTCCCATAAAAATAGGAAGTTTCGGTTGCAATCTCCCCACTTTTCTAGTATGATACGAATTGGTGCAATTACGGTATAATGGCGGTTTGCAACAGCATCCGCACAATCAATATTAACAAATCAGGAGAATAACAACTATGATCAGTGCAAATAACGTTACGCTTCGGATCGGCAAAAAAGCCCTGTTCGAGGACGTCAATATTAAGTTTACTGAGGGAAACTGTTACGGTCTTATCGGTGCAAACGGTGCCGGAAAGTCCACCTTTTTAAAAATTTTATCCGGTCAGTTAGAACCAACCGGAGGTGACGTTACGATCACACCCGGCCAGCGTCTTTCTTTCCTGCAGCAGGATCACTTCAAATATGATGAATATACGGTTCTCGATACTGTCATCATGGGTAACAAACGCCTCTATGACATCATGAAAGAAAAAGATGCCATTTACATGAAAGAAGACTTTACGGATGAGGATGGTATCCGTGCGAGTGAACTTGAAGCAGAGTTTGCCGATATGGACGGATGGAATGCAGAATCTGACGCTGCAACACTTCTCAACGGTCTTGGTATTCCGACCGAAGAACATTATACACAGATGGGCGATATGCCTGGTCCTTTAAAAGTCAAGGTCTTACTCGCACAGGCATTGTTCGGTAATCCTGATATCCTTCTTTTAGATGAGCCGACCAACCACTTAGATCTCGATGCGATCAACTGGTTAGAGGAGTTTTTGATCAACTTCGAAAATACAGTCATCGTGGTATCCCATGACCGTTATTTCTTAAACAAAGTCTGCACCAATATTGCAGATATTGATTACGGCAAGATCCAGCTGTATGCAGGTAACTACGATTTCTGGTATGAGTCCAGCCAGCTTCTTGTAAAACAGATGAAAGAAGCCAACAAGAAGAAAGAAGAAAAAATCAAAGAGTTACAGGACTTTATCTCCCGTTTCTCTGCAAACGCTTCCAAATCCAAACAGGCTACTTCCAGAAAACGTGCTTTAGAGAAGATCCAGTTAGATGAGATCCGTCCTTCCAGCCGTAAATATCCATACATCGATTTCCGTCCGAGCCGTGAGATCGGTAATGAGGTTTTGTCGGTAGAAGGCATCACAAAAACCATCGATGGTGTTAAAGTTCTTGATAATGTATCTTTTATCGTTGGACACGATGATAAGATCGCCTTTGTCGGCGGCAACGAGCTTGCAAAAACAACACTCTTTAAGATCCTGACCGGTGAAATGGAGCCGGATTCCGGTTCTTACAAATGGGGTGTTACCACAAGCCAGTCCTATTTCCCGAAAGATAACACAGAGATCTTTGATACCGATCTTCTGATCGTTGACTGGCTGACACAATACTCCGAAATCAAAGATGCAACTTATGTACGTGGATTCCTTGGCCGTATGCTTTTCGCAGGCGAAGACGGAACGAAAAAGATGCGTGTTCTCTCCGGTGGTGAGAAGGTGCGTGTACTGCTCTCCCGCATGATGATCATGGCTACGAACGTCCTGCTCTTAGATGAGCCGACTGACCATCTGGATATGGAATCTATCACCGCATTAAACAACGGACTGATCAAATTCCCGGGTGTTGTGCTTTTTGCTTCCCGTGACCATCAGGTCGTGCAGACAACTGCAAACAGGATCATCGAGTTCCTGCCGGACGGAACATTCATCGATAAAGTTTCTACTTACGATGAGTATCTTGAAAATGATGAGATGGCAAGAAAACGTCAGGTATATAATATGTCTTCTGACGATGAGAACGATAACTAAAAAAATAGCACTGACCAGAATAAGATCTGGCAGTGCTGTTTTTAATTTTTCCTAAAATGTGGTCCATTTTAATGTATAAGAACCAGATGACGCTTTGCTCATACGCTCTACCTTGATGTAGTATGTACCAGACGGCAGATCAAATTTTGTTCCACCATTTGCCAAACTGATATACCATCCATCTTCCGGATATAATCTGGTAACTTTTGAAATAGCAGAAACTTTTTTTCCATTGTTTTTACCAGAAAATACTTTTCCATCTTTATTATAGAAAGTTATCTTAAAACCATTTTTTTCATTTGTTCCATTTGTGTTTGCGAGATAATACAGATTCAATTTAGCACTCTTAGTCAGTTTGATTTTATACCAGTCTGCCTTACTGTCACCGTATGCAATAACACCTGTCACTTTCTTTCCTTTTGAAAGTGTTTTTGCTTTTGATTTTGAACTTGCAGATGAATCTTTAATAGCTTTTACAGTAGCTGTGATTTTTGTACCTGCATTACACTGCACTGCAAAATAATATGTAGTATTCTTCTTTACACCATACGTTGTGGTATTGTAAATCTTGCCGGCATAATCATTTCTCCAGATTTCATTTTTCTGACCGATCGTCTTTTTATTTTTATTGCAAAATGTAACATACCCCTGGGAATTATTGTAATAAGAAGAACTGCAGTCAAACTTTAAAGTTACCGTACCAGTCACGGATGGTTTGAATTTGATATAATTTACCTTCAAATTCCGTCCGCTATAACACTGTGTATCTTTAATTGTAACTGTAGACTTTCCATTCCCTTTAAAAGAAAGTCCGGCTGCCTGTGCTTCTGTCGGAGCTGCCACTGTAAATAACGTAACTGCCATAACTGCTGTCAAAAACATGCAAACAGCTCTGTGAAAAAATGTTTTTCTGGTTTTCATAACCAATCCTCCTTGTTTTGCGGAGCAAAATGCGACTGCCTTTGCAGGAGCAGAGGATTTTCCTCCTTGTTTTGTAAATAACCATTTTCACTTTACCACAGTACTCTGCTGCCGTCAAGTTCTTTTATATGATTCAGTACCATTTTCCCATATATTTAGTTGTGATTTTAGCTAATTTTACTTATATATTATTTAATTTTACTTTCAATTCATTCACATCCGCAACAATACAGTCTGCCCCGGCAGTTTCAAGTTCCATTCTGTCACCATAGCCATACAAAACACCGATCACATACATGCCATTTTCTTTTGCACCAATCACATCATGTTTTCTGTCTCCCACCATTACTGCCTGATCAGCAGTGATTTTAAGTGAATCCAGGGCGTAGCGGATCACATCACCTTTTTTACTTCTGCTGCCGTCTAATGTACTTCCTGCAACAAAATAAAAATATTGCTCAATTTCAAAATACTTAAGGATCTGTACAGTATATACTTCCGGTTTTGATGTCGCGATCACAATCTTTTTTCCCTGTGAAGTAACTTCCGCAAGCAATTCTTTCATTCCATCATACAAAACATTCTCAAAAAGACCCTGCCTGCTGAAATATTCCCTGTATTTTCCGACTGCCTCCCGGCTCTGTTCCTCTGAAAATCCATAAAAATCCTGAAAAGAATCCAGAAGCGGTGGTCCAATAAACTTCTCTAATGTATCTAAATTTTCAACCTGGATTCCATAATACGAAAGTGCATGTGCCACCGCCTTTGTGATTCCCTCTTTCGGATCTGAAATCGTTCCATCCAGATCCATAAAAATATATTCCGGTCTCATTGTTTTCTCCATTTTCTTTTGTTTTTTCTATTGTAACATACCATTCTTTTTTCTGTACGTTTATTTTCCTGATATTTTATTTTTATCGCACATATTTTCATAAAATCCCCATTTTTACGCTGTCTTTTGCGTATATCAAGTCTGTGCATAAGCACAAATCTTGCATGTTAAAAATGTTATTTTTCACACTGCATATCAAATTTTATAAGCATCCAATCCTTAGTCTCTCAGTCTATCGATATTGCGTTTCAAGGACTCTACCGCCGCATCGATATCCGACCGACCCGTATCTCTGCTGAGTGTCATCCGGACCGTTCCTGCTGCATAATCCTCCGGCACCCCAAGTTCTTTTATCACATAAGAAATCCTGCTTTCACCTGTATTACATGCAGAACCCCCGGAGGCACAGATCCCATCCTCATCTAAAAGGATCAGCAAAGATGCCCCGTCCACTCCCTTGAAACTGACAGATACATTTCCGGGAAGTCTTTTCGTCCTGTGACCGTTGACACGGACATCCGGAATCTCATGCACGATCTTTTCGATCAGATAATTGCGCAGCATCGTCTCCCGGTACATTCCGGCCCGCATACCTTTTGCAGCAAGCTCCGCCGCCTTCCCCATCCCGACGATCCCGGCAATATTCTCCGTTCCGGCACGTTTTCCTTTTTCCTGTGAACCACCGTGGATAAAGGATGGGATCTGCACGCCTTCCCTGATATATAAAAACCCAACACCTTTTGGCCCGTGAAATTTATGGGCACTCGCACTCAAAAGATCCACCGGATAATGACGCACTGAGATTGGCACCTGCGCATATGCCTGCACGGCATCCGTGTGAAACAGTACATCCTTTTCCCGCGCGATTTTGCCGATAGAAAAAACCGGTTCGATCGTCCCCACCTCATTATTTCCAAACATGATCGTAATCAGTGTCGTATCCTCCCGGATTGCATGATATACTGCTTCCGGTGATACCATTCCATATTCATCCACGTCCAGATAGGTCACTTCATATCCTAGTTCCTCTAAATATTTACAGGAATTTAAGATTGCATGATGTTCTATTTTGCTTGTAATGATGTGTTTTCCCTTGTGCTTATACTCTCCTGCAATACATTTTACTGCCCAGTTGTCCGACTCCGAACCACCGGATGTAAAAAAAATTTCTGACGGTTTTGCCTCCAGTGTACCGGCAATTGTTTTCCTTGCCTTTTCTAACGCCTGTCTTGATGTTTCCCCATATCCATACATTGTGGATGCGTTTCCAAATTTTTCTTCCAGATACGGATCCATCGCCTCTTTTACTTCCTCTGACATCTTTGTTGTCGCGGCATTATCTAAATAAATTACCTTTCCTTTATTTTCAATCGAACTCATTTTCTCTCCACTTCCTTCATATATTAAAATGAACTAAGTCCGGATTTTCCGGCAGACTTTGGAGGTTTCTATTGAAAAAATTATATTCCACCAAAAGTACGCTTTTAACCGGAACCCTCTTTCTCACCCTCGCCGGAATCCTCACCCGCATTATAGGTTTCTTCTATAGGATATTCTTATCGCGTACCATTGGTGCAGAAGGTCTCGGCATTTATCAGCTTATCGCTCCTGTAACCGCCATCTGTTTTGCATTTACCGCTGCAGGGATCCAGACCTCCATATCCAAATTCGTTTCCATGGAAGTTGGAAGAAAAAATGATGCCGGTGCCAAAACCTATCTTTCGATCGGGCTTTTTATCTCCTTATGCCTTTCCACACTCTGCAGCCTTTTTCTCTATCATTATGCGGATTTTATTGCTGTTTCCTGGCTTGGTGATAAGCGGTGCACGCCGCTCCTTGCTGTGCTCTCCTTTTCCTTTATCCCATGCTGTATCCATGCCTGTATCAACGGTTATTATTATGGTCTGAAAAAAACGGCTGTCCCTTCACTCTGCCAGTTGACCGAACAGTTCGCCCGCGTTGGAAGCGTTTATCTGATGTACCAGATCGCCGTCAGCGAAGGAAAATCTTTAACGCTTTCCATGGTCGTCTGGGGAATCGTCTGCGGCGAGGCGGCGAGCACACTGGTATCGGTCAGTGTTTTCCGGATCTCCGATGGAAACCGGCGCACCCCCGGCAAAAGCAGGAAAAATCTCTATACCTGCACCAAAAATCTGCTCTCCATGGCAGTTCCCTTAACCTCAAACAGGATCGTTCTAAATTTATTTGCAGGGTTTGAAAATGTCATGCTGCCAAACCGCCTGTTAGCTTTCGGCTATACCCAGTCGGAAGCACTCAGTGTTTATGGGATTCTCACCGGAATGGCAATGTCTGTCATCATGTTTCCGTCCGTGATCACAAACTCCGTGTCTGTTCTTCTGCTCCCGACGATATCAGAGGCACAGGCCGCCGGGAAAAGAGATAAGATCCTCTACACCATAAAAAAAACGATCGAGTCCTGCCTTTTACTTGGCTTTCTCTCGACCGCGGGATTTCTTGTCACCGGAAATTTTCTCGGCAATTTTTTATTTAACAATGCGCTTGCCGGGACCTTTATCGCAACGCTCGGCTGGCTCTGTCCGTTTCTGTATCTCAGTTCTACCTTAAGCAGTATCCTGCATGGGCTTGGTCATCCCGGCATCACCTTTGAATTAAACCTGGTCTCCTGCACGATCCGGATCCTGTTTGTCCTGCTCGCTGTCCCGGTCTGGGGAATCAGAAGCTATCTTTGGGGAATCCTTGTCAGTCAGGCGGTCACGGCACTGTTGTCCATCTTTATACTTTTAAGGAAAACCGCCGGATACACATTCGGCAGGAATAATATAAAGACACAAAAATAACCGCACAGTCTGGTAAACCGTGCGGCATTTTTGTCAAACCCTATGTCGGACTAACAGCTGTTTTCTTTAACACATCATGCTGTATTCCTGTAATTTTTTCTTTGCCTCCGGGCTTAAGTATTTCGGAACCTGGATCTGTACTTTCACATACTGGTCTCCGTGTATGGACGGATTCTTTCTGGAAACGATCCCTTTTCCGCGCAGCCTGATCTTGCTTCCATCCTGCGTTCCGCCCTTGATATTGCAGTCCACATCCCCGTAGAGTGTATGGATTCTTGCTTTTCCGCCAAGTGCTGCTGTCACATACGGGATCGTAACGGTCGTATAAACATCAAGTCCTTTCCGCTCGCAGCCATTCTTTGGGCGGATCTTTATCTTTAAGAACAGATCGCCGGTGGTACCGTCAGCACCGGTATGACCTTTGCCTTTCAGCCTTAACTGTTCCCCGTCATCCATGCCCGCCGGTATGCGCACTTTAAATGACTGGATTTTTCCGTCACTGCCACTTAATCTTATGACCTTCTCACAGCCAAGTGCTGCCTCATCAAAATCCACCGTCACCTCCGCTTCCACATCGCGCCCTCCGCGAAAGTGGCTGCCGCTGTTTCCTCCGGTAAATTCCCGGTAAAACCTGTCTCCGCCAAAGCCATGCCCCGATGCATTACCCCTGCTGTTTCCTCCAAAGAACTGGCCAAACATATCGTCCCAGAAATCACCCGCCTCGCCGTTTTCAAAATGAAACCCGGAAAATTCTCCTCCATTTGCAGCACGCCTTGCCTGCTCCTCCGAGAATCCTTCCTCAAATGCAGCCATTCCGTACTGATCGTAAAGTTTCTTTTTCTCCGGATCATTTAACACAGAATATGCTTCCGTGACTTCCTTAAACTTCTGTTCTGCGTTCGGATCGTCTTTATTCGTATCCGGATGATATTTTTTTGCAAGTTTCCGATATGCTTTCTTTATCGCGGACGCATCCGCATTTTTATCAATTCCAAGTACCTCATAATAATCTCTTTTCATGATCGCACTACCTCCAATCAAAACAAAAACAGAGAGACATCACGCATCGCCTCTCTGTTTTCCCCGGTCATCCCGGTAATCTATCTCTCCCATGGCGATGTGCTTCGCTTTCCTGTTTGGGATTTTAGTTTTTATTTTTATTGCAATCATACTATAGCACTTGTTTTAGCACTCGTCAATAGAGAGTGCTAATAGTTTATAAATATTTTATTCATAATTATTTCTCACTTCATCCGCACCCATATAGATCACATTTCTCTGTGGAACAATGCCGCTCTTTCGAAACAGATCCCTGACTGTGACAAATTCATAGCCCTGTTCTTTTAAAGCAGGAATGATCGTCTTTATTGCCTCAACTGTCTGCGTATTGCCTTCCATATCATGCAGTAAGATAATAAATCCGGGCTTCGCATCCCGAAGGATCCTGTCTGCCCGCTCTTTCGCTGTCACAGAAGGCTCCCAGTCCTCACAGCCATATCCGCAGATAAAAGTAAGATCAATCAGATCATACATTTTCTGGTTATAACTGATATACGGAGGCCGGAAGAACTCCGGTTTTTCTCCCGTGATACGCACGATCTGTTCCGTCGTATAGCTGACCTCGTCCAAAATCTCCCGGTCATTAAGTTCCGGCATCCCCGGATGCGTTTTGGAGTGATTTTCGATTGAACACCCCATATCATATGCACGCCGGATCAGGTACTCCGACTGCTCTGTAATTTTCTGTCCAATCAGAAAAAAACTTGCCACGATATCGTTTTCCTTAAGCACATCCAATACCTGATCCGTAATTCCCGGTGTCGGTCCGTCATCAAAGGTCAGTGCCACAAATTTTTTCTCCGTCATACAACTCCTCTTTTCTGAGACATTTACACACTACTGCCTCATTCTCGCCTTTTCTATACCATATATTAATACAGTCTCACACAGACTGCAATCCACTTTCTTAGAAAAGCAGAGCAAGCCCGTGCACGAGAAATGCTGCCACCCAGGCGACAAGGCACTGCCATACGATCACACCTGCCACCCATTTTCTTCCAAGTTCACGGCGGATTGACGCAAGTGCCGCAACACACGGTGTATAAAGCAGACTGAATACCAGAAGTGATGCTGCTGCCGCATCAGATAGCGCTGCCTGCACATTACCTCCAAATAAAATCTCAAGCGTTGAGATCACACTCTCCTTTGCCATCACACCACTGATCAGGGATGTACAGATACGCCAGTCCCCAAGTCCTAACGGAGCAAATAATGGAACTAATCCATTCGAAATCAGTGCAAGCATGCTGTCTTTCGAATCATTTACAATATTAAAATGAATATCAAATTTCTGCAAGAACCAGATACAGATCGTTGCAAGGAAAATAACCGTAAACGCTTTCTGTAAAAAGTCTTTTGCTTTTTCCCATAAAAGCTGCATGACATTTTTTAACCCCGGCAGACGGTAATTCGGCAGTTCCATGACAAACGGAACTGCATCCCCGCGAAACAGTGTCTTGCGGTAAAGCAGTGCCACCAAAATACCGATCACAATTCCGCCTAAATACAGTGCACACATCACAAGTGCTCCATACTCCGGGAAAAATGCGCTGACGAAAAACGCATAGATCGGAAGTTTTGCCGAACAGCTCATAAACGGTGTCAGTAAGATCGTCATTTTACGGTCACGCTCACTTGGCAGTGTACGAGTTGCCATTACTGCCGGAACCGTACAGCCAAAACCGATCAGCATCGGAACGATACTTCTTCCAGAGAGTCCGATCTTTCGTAATAACTTATCCATAAAAAATGCAACACGGGCAATATATCCACTGTCCTCCATCAGAGACAGGAAGAAAAACAGCGTCACAACGATCGGAAGAAAACTTAAAATGCTTCCAACTCCTGTAAAAATACCATCAATTATAAGGTCATGCAACACTTCATTGACACCTGCAGCAGAAAGGAGCTGATCCACTGCTGCTGTCAGCGCATCAATCCCCATCTGTAAAAGATTCTGTAGTCCCGCTCCTATTACATGAAACGTAAGATAAAACACGATCAGCATGATACCGATAAAACAAGGGATTGCCGTATATTTTCCGGTCAGGATACGGTCAATTTTCTCGCTTCGTATCCTTTCCCTGCTCTCTTTGGGTTTTACTACTGTCTTTTCACAGACTTTTTCAATAAAGGTAAAACGCATATCTGCGATCGCTGCACTCCGGTCAAGTCCACGCTCTTTTTCCATCTGAACGATCAGATGTTCGATCGCCTCTTTTTCATTTTCATCCAGATGCAGTTTTTCTAAGATCAGATGATCCCCTTCAATGATTTTCGAAGCTGCAAAACGGATCGGTATCTGCGCTTCTTTCGCATGGTCCTCGATCAGATGCGAAACTGCATGGATACAGCGGTGCACGGCTCCTCCAAAGTCACTCTCATCACAAAAATCCTGCCTTCCCGGACGTTCCTGATATTTTGCAATGTGAAGCGCATGACGTACCAGCTCATCCACACCTTCATTTTTTGCCGCTGAGATCGGTACGACCGGCACGCCAAGCATTGCCTCCATCCCGTTGACATCCACGGAACCCGAATTCCCGGTCATCTCATCCATCATATTTAATGCGATGACCATCGGAATATCCATCTCTAAAAGCTGCATGGTCAGATATAGATTTCGTTCAATGTTTGTCGCATCAATGATATTGATCATCGCCTTTGGCTTATCATCAAGTACAAAATTCCTCGAAACGATCTCCTCACTGCTATATGGCGACATCGAATAAATACCCGGAAGATCTGTCACCGAGGTATTCGGATGCCCTTTTATCGCCCCGTCCTTTCGGTCAACTGTCACTCCCGGGAAATTTCCGATATGCTGGTTTGAACCGGTTAACTGATTAAACAATGTAGTTTTTCCACAATTCTGGTTACCGACAAGTGCATAGGTCAGTTTTTCCTGCTCCGGCAGTGGTCTTCCATCTCCCTTCACATGGTATTTCCCCTCTTCTCCGAGTCCCGGATGCACGGACTGATTGATGTTTTTTGCACCTTCATGTCTGCGCGAGCGCTCACTGATCAGTTCAATTTCAATCTGCTCCGCATCCGAAAGCCGCAGTGTCAGCTCATATCCATGAATCTGCAGTTCCATCGGATCTCCCATCGGTGCAAATTTAATGACGGTTACCTCTGCCCCCGGTATTACTCCCATATCTAAAAAATGCTGTCTTAATGCCCCTTCTCCCCCGACTACTTTAATCACAGCACTTTTTCCGATTTCTAATTCTTTTAGCGTCATTTTTCTTTATCCTTCGTGTTGATATTGATAATCTTTATCGATTATACACTGTTTCCATGAAAAAACAAAGAATTATTTTTTTATTATTATGGAAAAACCGTGACTAAGGTGCTAGAATAACCTTCGGAAAATATATAAGGAAGAAATTTGTCTTTCAAAAAATCATATAGATATGGAGATTGGTGTGAAAAATAAGATCTTTACGAAAACGAGTACATCTGATGCACATTTATACAGCAATCAGGATCTGCGGAAACTATTGGTTCCGATCATCGTTGAGCAGCTGCTTTCCTCCCTGATGGGAACTGCCGACACAATGATGGTCAGCAACGTCGGCTCTGCCGCCATTTCTGCAGTATCCCTCGTGGATTCCATCAATATTTTAGTCATTCAGGCACTCTCCGCACTCGCTGCAGGAGGTGCGATCCTGTGTTCCCAGTATCTTGGGAGCAGCAACAAAAAAGCTGCCAATGAATCAGCCAGACAGGTGCTTTTTGTCATGACCGTTTTATCCGTGACATTGTCTGCCATCTGCCTTTTATTCCGTGGTCCGCTGCTTCACGTCATTTTCGGTGCCGTGGAGACAGATGTCATGACAAATTCTCAAATTTATTTTCTATTTACCCTGTTATCCTTTCCTTTTATCGGACTGTATGATGCCGGGGCCTCGATCATGCGCGCCCAGAATAACAGCAGGGAACCAATGATCATTTCCATCATTTCCAATTTCTTAAACATCGGTGGAAATGCTATTTTGATTTTTGTTTTCGGGATGGGCGTGGAGGGTGCCGCAATTTCAACCCTCGTATCCCGCATCTTCTGCGCTGTTGTCGTGATCTACAAGCTGCGCAGTGAAGAGGAACCGATCTTTATTAAAAATTATGCCGCAATCCGTCCTGATTTTTCACTCATCAAAAAAATACTGTTCATCGGCATCCCGTCCGGGATCGAAAACAGTATGTTCCAGTTCGGTAAACTCGCGATCCAGTCTACGGTCTCCACACTTGGAACCGTCGCCATCGCTGCACAGGCAATGACAAATATCCTCGAAAATCTAAACGGTGTCGCCGCAATCGGTGTCGGCATTGGACTGATGACTGTGGTTGGACAGTGTCTCGGTGCCGGCAGAAAAGACGAGGTCATTTATTACATCAAAAAACTTTCCTGGCTCGCCGAGGCAGCGATCGTGATCAGCTGTCTTACTGTGCTTGCCCTGACAAAACCAATCACCCTGTTAGGCGGCATGGAAGCGGAAAGTGCTGACCTGTGTTTTAAAATGGTCATCTTTATCACGATTACCAAACCGATCTCCTGGGTATTATCTTTTATCCCGGCATACGGCATGCGTGCAGCCGGAGATGTCAAATTCTCCATGATCACCTCCTGCTGCACCATGTGGCTCTGCCGTGTGAGCCTTTGTGTCTATCTCTGCCGTGTTTGGGGATTTGGCCCGATTGCAGTCTGGATCGGTATGTTTGCCGACTGGACGCTCCGCGCCATCGTATTTTCGATACGCTTCCACGGAAGGAAATGGTTAAACCACCACATTATCGACTAAACAAACGCCTGTCTGATGCTGTCATAATGAAGGAATTTTCCTTCCTCCCCAAGTTTTTTGATCTCCTCAGCGGAAGCAAACAGATATCCATCTGTTTCTTCCTCCTGGAGCTTGATATCTGACTCGTCAAAATCAGCAGAAAAACGATACACATCCACAAAATAGTTATCCCCTTCTCCCGGATTATCTCTACGGTAGGTAAACAGATATCCGCCATCCCACGCAGCAACATCCAGTCCGGTCTCCTCCCTGATCTCACGGAGTACTGCAGTCTTAGAATCCTCTCCCGCCATCGCAGCACCGCCGGAAACCTCCCAGCAGCCCGGTGCCCACGCTTTTGTCATAACACGTTTGGTGATCAGGAAACGTCCATCCGTTCTTTTTATCACGCCAAGTACGGTCAGATGATATTCGCCATCCTTTAAACACCAGTCATTCCGTTTCATCGTTCTGCCGGTGCGCTCTTTTTTTTCATTGTAAATATCCCAGAATTCCTGTTTTTCTGTCATCTGTATTTTCCTCATTTCATTTTTCTCGTGCTGCTTCGATATTTTTATCATAACAAACCTCACGTCCCTCAGACAGATCTGTTATTTTATATCCCGTTACTATCACACGGTAGCACGTCAAAGTGCCCTTATCTCTATTATAAACAAAAATCCGTTTTCGGCAACTTATTTAAAAAAAACAAATTCACCGATCAGATAAAAAATACCACTCAGCCAGAACGCCATGCCTAAAATAAAGGTCAGCAGATCTTCCATCTGAAAATTTTTCCGCAGATAACACAGTTTTTTTGGATTCTCCTCATTAATCCGGATCGTATAAATTTTTCCTTTTTCCAGCGATTTTTTTTCTTTCCGCGTAATCCTCTCCATCGTGCACTGGCGGAATTTTTTCTCCTGATAATAATAGGAAAACAGCGCATACGTTCTGACACGATCGCCCATTTTCTTTGTCACTGTTTTCTCAAATACCGCATCCACAGGCACCCTGCAATGGATGCGCGCACGCCATTTCCGAAATTCGATTCCAACTAACAGTGTCCCATATACTACCCCGATTATCCCCAGTAAAATAAATGTTACATTCATACTGGTCTCCCTTCCCAAAACCTCCTGTGTCACCCCGGCAGACTCTGTGCTACGCAGAGTGCACCCCAGCCCTCTTATGTCAAGTTAATGTCAACAACTTTTTTGAGTCAAAATAGCTGAAAGCCGCATAACTTCGTTGGGGTTATGGTAAGTTAGTGTCAAGTCAGAGTGAATTGGTGGTAAATTAGTGTCAAGTTGCTTTGGGGAGGTTTACTCCTCCCCAAAAGCATAATTCCATTCAATCTCTACTCTCTTATCCCTGTATATGATAACCTTTTTAATGAATACATCCACCGCTTCCTGCGTCAGCTTTTCCATCTGAGAAAACCGGATAATCTCTTTTATATCCTGTTTCGGTCGGTTGTATTCCTCCGTAAACCTGCCAAATGCAAGCTCTGTTTCTTCTATTTTACGTGACAGCTCCTGCATCTGTAAAGCAATTCCATCCGCCCTGCTGCGGTATTCTCCGGCTTCTATCTGCTTTACAGCATAGTTTTCGTACAATGTATCTTTCTCTGTCTGCAAACTCCGATACTGCGTCTGATAATTACCCAGCTCTTTATTCAGCCTGTTCCATTCTTCTTTCTGAAATTGTTCAAGACTCTCACGCTGTTTTATCAAATCTCCACGGCGCATCAACTCCCGGTACAATTCCGTCAACACAATCTCTTCCAGAATGTCTGCCCTAAAATAAGTACAGCAGTCCGGTATCTGCAGCAGGGAATGTTTCCTGCACCAGAAATGATTTGGCATCTTACCATTGTTTCTCTGCGGTTTATAGTTGATCGCATATCCACACCCGCCACAATATATTTTCCCTGTCAGTGGGTGTTTTTCCCGTTTCCTTTTCGTGGACTGTTCCGGGCGGTAAGCAGATGCAAGTGCAAATACCTCCGGCGTTACCAGCGGCTCGTGATGATCCGTAATTACTTTCCACTCCTCCTTTGGCACAGCAATCCCGTTTTTACTTCCAACAGACTTGCGGACTGATTTACCGTAAGCCATTTCGCCCAGATAGAAACGATTATTCAGGATTCTCCTCACTGCCGTATTGCTCCATGTATGATGCTCCCTTTCCATTTTCCTCTCAGGATGACGCATCTGTGTAACAGTCGGCGTCTGCTTGGCAATCAGCTCCTTTGCTATCTGCGTACTGCTCATTCCTTTTTCTGCCAATGAGAAGATATGGCGGACGATTTCTGCCTCCTTTTCATTGACAATCACCGTATTTTTTTCAATTTCACTCTTGGCATAACCAAAAGGAACCTGTCCGAATACATATTCCCCATTTGCACATTTATTTTGAAATGATGTTTTTACTTTGACCGATATATCCTTACTGTAAAGGTCATAGAGAAGCGTCTGGAAAGCAGTATCCAGCGGGGTGGTACTTCCTTCATGCTCCCTGCTGTCATAATGGTCATTTACGGCAATGAACCGCACTCCCATAAAGGGGAAAATCTGGTTGAGATAATCACCCAGTTCTATGTAATCCCTTGCAAACCGGGACATATCCTTTACCAGAATACAACTGATTTTACTCTGCTTTACCTGTTTTAACATTTCCTGCAGCCCCGGTCTGTCCATATTCGTACCGGAAAAACCGTCATCACAAAATTCTGCAACCTCCTGTCCCATTAGTTCAGCATCATTTCTGATATAATCTAAAAGCATTTTCCGCTGATTGGAAATACTGTTGCTTTCCCGCTGCTCTGTGGAAGCTTTACCGTCCAGGGCATCATCCTCTATGGAAAGGCGGAGATAGATTGCAATCTTCCTGCTGTCTGTCATTTTTTCACCTGCCTTTCCACCAGTGCATCACTGTATGTAAATAAGACTTCCACCCTTTTCCCCGGATACACATAGATTTTATCTATCAGCGATTCAATAAGCTCCCTGGTAAGTACCTGTTCATTCTTTAGTTTTATCAATGCACGGACTGCTTTCAGATAGGTTTCTCCGTCACGCTCAAGGCTTACTTCCTGCTCTCTGAAGTTCTTCTCCTGCTTCTCCAAATCCCGCAGCCTATTTTCTTTGCACATCTTATACTCCACATAGTCTTTCTGTGAAAGATTGCCCATGCGGTATGCCATATACTTATCACTTTCTTCCTCTGCAAGTCTTTCTTTTGCGTAAGTTACGGATCGAAGGCTCCGCTCCAGCTCCTGCTTTTTCTGCCGGATGATTTCTCCTGCCTTATCCAGATATATTCTCTTTTTTTTCAGACTGGTATCAAACTCTTTTTCTAACAGTGAAAAAAGAATATCCGTCAACACATTTTGGGGGATACGGTTAGAGGACGGACAACTATCCGTCTTGGTCGCCCCGCCGTTTAAGCAGAAATATCCATCTATCCGCATCCTGCTGCCATCTGCATAGTGCTTCACATAGCTGTGTCTTGTCATTTTCCGCCCGCATACGCCGCAGTACAGCACCTTGTCAAAAATATTTTCTCCGATTGGGCAACCTTCCGTTGGATGAGCATGGCTTTTTGTCTGCTCCCGCAGTTTCTTCCTTACTCCGGCCGCTTCCTTCCCAATCTCCGGCGTGATCAGCGGCTCATGGGCTTCTTCTTTTACCACCCAGTCATCTTCCGGCTTGTGAATGCGGTTATTTTCATCCCTTGCAGTAATGCTGGTCTTTCCCTGTACCAGCTTTCCAGCGTAAGTGTCACTTTTAATAATGCGTTCCACACCACTTTTATCCCATCCTTTGTAAGCTGCATCCGGTGGGCAGTAGACCTCTCCCGTTTTGTGATAGACCGCCGGCGGATTGATCTTACGAGTGTTCAGATCATCCGCAACTGCCGTATAGCTTTCCGTCTCAATAAATTTCTGAAAAATGTATCTGACAATCTCCTCCGTATTTTCATCCGGTATCAGCCTGCGTACTTTGCCCTCCCAGACTGCCTTATACCCATAAGGTGCAGGACCGCCCACATAGGAGCCTTCTTTTCTTCTCTGTGCCAGAGAAGCTTTCGCTTTCACGGAAAAATCCTTAGCATACATATCATTTACCAGATTCTTGATTTCCGATACCATCTGTTTCGTTTCATTGCCGCCTGCCCCGGTATCAAAGCCATCCGCCACTGCTATGAAACGCACACCAAGGAATGGGAAAATCTTCTCAATATAATTTCCGGCTTCCAGATAATTTCTGCCAAAACGGGACAGGTCTTTTACGATCACACAGTTAATGTCTCCCATGCGGACATCCTGCATCAGCCGCTGAAACGCACCCCGGTTAAAATTGGTTCCCGTCTTTCCCAAGTCGATATAACAGTCTACCACTTCAATTTTATCCGTATGTTTTCCGTTCCATTCCTCAATGAATTTCTTTGCAATCTCTATCTGTACCTCTACTGATTCATTCTTTGAAGTTTGCCTGCAAACTTTTTTGTCTATATCTGCGGAGAGTCTGGCATAAATACCAGCCTTATACTGCCTGCTCTTTTGATTCTTAGCAGCACTCGCGGGTGTGTCCGAACCTTTTCCCGCTGACTGCCTCTTTGATGTTCTTCCCATACTCATGCACTCCTTTCCCTGCCGCTTTCCTGCCCCGAAAGTGCAGTGACATATTCCTGCATGATCCGGTATTCATCCCGAAAATAAAACTCTATCTCAAGTCTTTTATCCTCGAACACATAAATCCGCTTTACCAGACTCGTCAAAGTATGCCGGTCAATTTCAGCAAGCTTCAGGGAATCCTGAAATTTTGCCAGCCTTGAAGCACTGACTACACCTTTCTGCAGCATCCGCCGTATCATGTCCTGTTGCTGTTCCTGTGCTTTCTCCAGTTCTTGTGCCTTGCGCTGAAACTCCTTGTGCAGACGTTCAAATTCTTCCTTTGTTACGACATTCTGCCTTAGATCGTCATAGAGTCCTGCGCAGAGACCGTAATACTTATCCTGCTCCTGTTTCAGCCGCGTAAGCTCCTTCTGGCATCCCGCAACTGCTTCCAGATTTGTCTCTTTTTCTTTCGCCTGTTCAAAAAGTTTACTCTGCGCTAAAAAGTCATTGGCATATCTGCGAACCGCAATGCCCACCAATTCCTTTAAAGTATTTTCCTCTATGCTGTGGCGGCTGCATCCCTCGCCCCGGTTTTTTGTGGAACAGATATAGTACACCTTATTGGATTCCTTATACCGGACTCTGCGCCGCACCATCTGTTCTCCGCAGTCCCCGCAAAACAGAAGTCCCATGAATGGACTTAAGCTTTTGCTTTCCGGGCTTACCCGTCCGTCCGTCTGAAGAAGATTCTGTACCGCTTCAAAATCACTGTCTGAAATAATAGGCTCATGGGTATTTTCCGCACGCACCCATTCTTCCTTTGGTTTCTCAACACTCTTTTTCACCTTATAATTGACTTTCTCTGTCTTGCCTTGCAGCAGGTGCCCCAGATAAACTTCATTGGTCAGGATACGCTTTACCGATGAACTGCTCCACTGTGAACCGGAGCCGCCGGTAAACCCGCCCCGGTAGTTAAGCCCCGTAGACTTTTTATATTCTTTCGGGGAAAGAATGTGCAGCTCGTTCAGCTTCTTTGCAATGGCAGACACCGCCATTCCCTCAATTTTCCACCGGAATATCCTGCGTACAATCTCTGCCGCATAATCATCCACCACCAGCTTGTTCTTATTCTCCGGAGACTTGCGATAGCCATATACGGCAAAAGGTGATAAGCATTCCCCGGCTTTCCGTTTCACTGCAAGCTGGCTTTTTACCTTGGTGGAAATGTCCCGGCAATAAGAATCATTGATAAAATTCTTGACCGGAATCACGATCTGGCGTTCTCCGGTGTCTGCCGATATGCTGTCGTAATGATCAGTTAAGGCAATGAAACGCACACCAAGAACCGGGAATATCTTTTCCAGATACCTCCCGGCTTCAATGTAATCGCGCCCAAAACGGGACAGGTCTTTCACAACCACGCAGTTAACCCTGCCCGCTTCAATATCTTTCATCATTCTGTTAAATTCTGGTCTGTCGAAATTACTGCCGGAAAAGCCATCATCTACATAAATGTCATAGAGTTCAATATCCTCCTGTTCATTTAAAAAGGAACGGATCAACTCCCTCTGACTTCCTATGCTGTTGCTTTCGGCTTTAGATACACCATTTATCATGGCGTTGCCATCATGCTCCGCTTTCACATTGTCATCTCTGGAAAGACGCAGATACATGGCGGCAAAGAATTTAGATTGTTCTTTCATGTTATCACTCCTGACTTTTTTGTTAGGGGGAAGCCGGTGGCTTTTCCATTCCATAAAATCAGGAGTTACGCTGATTTGTCCTGATATTAGGTTAGCATAGATAAGAGGATTTTTCAATCCAAATATAAATTTTTCAAATATGAATTTCGGATAACCTTTGCAGATATTCCGCCATTTTATCATCTATGCTGGCTCCGTCTTTTTGGAACCTGACCTTAACTACATAATCACCGATCCGATTGACATAGACATTGTTCGTCTGCCTTGCAAACGCATCCAGCTTCTTCTCCACAGGCAGGGATGTATCAATCTCTATGTCCCTCAAATCAGTCAGAGTGGAAATATCTACCGTCCTTATATCCACGGCAGCCATTTCTTCAAGTCTTTCCTTTGTCAGTTCCAAGGCTTCTCTCCTTTCCGGACAGCATAATCTTGCTGCTATCTAAGTCTATTCTTTTACCGGATTGTCCTATGCTATAGCATTTTCCTTATCCATAAAATAACTGTCTGCTTTCTTCCTTATGATAAAGTCTGCCACATCCATGAGCCTGTCCGTGACCGGCATGGTGGGCAGGGTATTCAGAATTTCTGCCCGGTATCTGCCACGCAGGGATGCCCTGCTGTCTAAGATGGAAAATACCGCCGTGTCCTTTTCCCGGCGGATGCCGCGCCCGAACCACTGCCTTAGCTTAATCAGCATTTCCGGGATGATGGTGTCCCTGCGGTATAAATCAAAGTCCTCATACAGGTTTCTCTGGTATTCCATGACCGGATCCGGCACGGGAAACGGCAGTTTTACTACAATTAGGCTGGAAAGTATATCCCCTGCAAGGTCAATTCCCTCTCCGGCACTGTCACTGGCAAACAGCACTCCGTTTCCGCTCCTGCGGAAGCTACTTATCACATCCAATCTGCCTCTTCCCATGAGAAACAGCGGATAATCAGAAAGCTGCTCCTTCAGACCATAGAACACCCTCTCCATGAGCCAATAGGATGTAAAAAGAATCAGGGTATGCCCATGAGTGGCAGACACTATCTGCACTATTTCCTCCATGATCGCCTGTATGTATCTGTCATCCCGGATATTCGGAAACGGCATACGCTCTGGTATATAGAACAGACCGTTACTCTGAAAATCAAAGGGTGAGGGCTTGCTGGTTTCCATGATTCTTGATAAAGCTGCAAAGGAAATCCCTGTCATTCTCTTAAAGTGCCCAAAATCACCCCGGACTGACATTGTGCCGGACGTAATAATAACCGGTATCGGTCTGCTCCAGATGTCACGGAATAAAATCTGTTCCAGTTCCATTGGAACCGCACACAGGGCAAGCCTGCCGTTCTCCCTTTTTTCCATCCAGCAGATTGAATTTCCGCTGTTTAAAAATACGGTCAGCTTGTCCGTCAGCTCCTGGTAACGCTTTTTCAGACCTTGCAACCGCATTTTCTGTCCGCTGTTTTCCTGATAGGATAAGGGAAGCTGCTCTAAAGCCTTTGCCATGTGCCTCATATAGATTTTTTCCATGGAACCTATCACTATTTCAATCCTGCCTCCCTCTCTGGTGTGGTTTCCTGCTAAATCTCCCGCCAGTCTGCCAAATATCTGTCTGTTATATTCCGCAAGCTGACTCCGCAATACAGTAAGTTCATCCATGCCTGTGGTTCTTCTGTTCACTTCACTCAAACCCACGATAAATTCCGCATCCTGCTCGTCCCAGACTGTGCTGTACATCTGTCTTGCGGCATCTATCAGCTTGTGGGACTCATCAAACACCATTGCCCCATATCCCGGAAAAAGAGGTTTTCTGCCCTGCTTCTGTCCAATCAGATCGGCAAGGATATAATTATGGTTCGTAATCTGAAAATCAAAATTATCCGTCATGCACTTTTTCTTAAAATTCATAAATCTGCATAAAAGCGAATAAGGACATGACTTATTGCAGCGAAACACGTTGATTCTGCCTTTTACATAGGGTGTCAGCACGGCATCATCCAAATCAATCCTGTCAAATTCCTGCTCCCCAAGCCTTGCCAGTTCCAGTATCAGATTGGCATCCACTTCTCTCTGCAATTTTTTTATGGATGTCTCATATATCTTCAATCTGGAGTCACAGACATAATGCCGTTTTCCTTTCCGCACCACAAAAGATAATGGTTTGTTAATTACATGGTGCTCTAAAAGGATGCCGGATATCTGCGGTATGTATTCCTCTGTCAATGCTTTCTGCAGGGCTATGGTGGATGTTGATATGACTGCCGGAATCTTCTTATCTGAATAAATGTTATGTACCGTCAGTGCAAGGATATATGCGTGAGTTTTTCCTGTCCCCACTTCCGCCTCACATAAAGCCAGTTTGTTTTCCTGCAATGCCCGGAGCATTTCAAGAGAAAGTTCTTTCTGTTTTACCCTCAGATTCATTCCATGTTTCGGTAAAATCTCATCAAATAAATAAATTAATAATTCTTCTGCACTCTTTGCCATCGTTACGCCTCCTAAAATTTCTTAGTGCCATAAAGCAGCACAGGAATAGGCTGGAAGGTATCGGTTTGGCTTTTTACTAACAAAAATGAGCTTCCATCCAGCCCATGATTTCTACTGCTTTATAAAAAGGTGCATCAGCCATCCTGCCGGTAAGCAGGCATCATAAAAGCCGCCCACATTCTTTCTCAAACGTGGGTGTGCATTTTCCCGTCACTTATGCGGGCCACTGGCGTGGAAGTATCATTATCTCCGACCGGTATCATCGCATCCTGCCCCACCATGGGCAGTAAAGCCACAGGTAGTTCCCGCTCAGGATAGTGCGGTTCTTTTCACACTGATCCGTCATGGCGTACCCTGACTTGTGCTTTCCGGCTCTCCGGCCGGTCGGATGTGTGCCTGATGCACAGATATGAAGTTGTCAAAGTGCAGTAAAAGGGGAATATTTTAGACAAAAGAAAACCCCTTCACCTAATTCGCCGCTAGGTAAAGGGGCCTGCCGAAAAAAAATTTCATTTTATTTTAATATGGTAACGATAATTAGGAATTATCGGGTGGATTTCAGCAATGAAGTAGATGGGATGAAAGACAATCTATCGTTATCTGTTGGAAATACAATAGAATTTGGATATAAGATAATACACAATTACCCTGTAGCGCTGAAAACATAATAAGTATTTACTTATTATTTGCAGTTTGATGAAAGGATGATTCTATGGAAAAACTTTACGATTTATTTAACAATAAAGCCTCATTATATGCGGCTAATCGTCCAAGTTATTCACCCAATGTATTAAAATATTTACAAAAGGATTTAGGATTCTCCTCAACAGCACTTGGTGCAGATATTGGATGCGGCACTGGACAATTAACAAAAATCCTTGCTGAATATTTTAATTTGGTATATGCAGTAGAACCCAATAATTCTATGATGAAAGAATGTCAAAAGTATCTATATGATTACAAAAACATTCTTTACAAATGCCACAGTGCAGAAAATATAGAAATTGATGATAATAAGTTGGATTATATAACAGCGGCTCAAGCGTTCCATTTGTTTTATAATGCAGAAACTTTGCGAGAATTTAAAAGAATTTTAAAACCAGATGGGTATCTTATCATTGTTTATAATATGAAAAATCATTCATCTGATTTATTTCTGAAAAATGAAGAGGTACTTTTAAAATACTGCCCATTATATAAACGCAATTTCCATGCAACGGAATTTAAATGTGATTCTTTTCAGGAATGTTTTACAAAAGACTCTTATCAATACCGTTATTTTCCAAATGATAATACAGAATATCTTGACTATGATACCTTTATTAGTCGAACGCTTTCCGCTTCATATGCTATACAGAAAGGGAATCCGTCTTTTCAAAATTTTGTGAAAGAGTTGGCGACAGTTTTTACTAATTTTTCGGTAGATCAACGAGTAAAGATGGAACTTAGCACAGTAATTTATTCAGGTCATTTGAGGTAAATTTATGGATTCACAAAAAAGCAGACAAACAATAGAAAATCTAAGAAAGATTCATGAAGAATCCCTGATTCTTAACCCAACAGAAAATATTCCTTTTTGTTCAGATGTAAATTTGGATTTTTTAGAAGGAATGTACATTTCAGAAGAAATGCGAAATGAAAACAGCAAGGTTATTTTTGCAGGAAGAGGTAATTTAAATGAATTGTATGATTTTTGGTGTAAATACATGAATGCCAAAGCTGTTACATTTAAGCCTCATTCCGGATTAGATGCCCACATCTCGGTATTTATGTCATTAGGGCAGATTGGTGAAAAAGTTCTTCTTTTGCCAGAAGAAGCAGGTGGTCATTTTTCGACGCATCAGATTTTATCTAGACTAGGATTTGATGTACGCAGTTTTATGATTGATAAGGAACAATATAAAGTGGATATTCTACGTTCTATAGAACTTATCGAGAATTGGAAACCAGATTATATATTTGTGGACCGAAGCGAAGGTTTATATTATGAAGATTTTTCATGGCTGAAAGAAATTTCGTGTATAAAAATATTTGATGCGTCACAGTATCTAACAAATATAATGGCAAAAGACTACGATAATCCTTTTGATATGGGATTTGATATTATTCTAACTTCGTTGCATAAAAATTATCCTGGTTCGCAGAAAGCTGCAGTTTTTTTTCGACAGAAGGATGAACTATGGGAGCAGGTTATGAAAGGTCTGAATATATATATTTCAAATATCCACCCGAAGGATGTATGTAGTCTGCTACTTAATTTACCGTCCGATTCCAACTTAAAAAAATATTCTCAGAAAATGTTATCCACAACACGTCTTTTGGAGGAAATCCTTGTAAAAAATCATCTTCCTGTTGTGAGACGAAATTTTAATAACACTTGGACTCAACATCTCTGGTTACAACCAGAAAATAAGGAAAGAGCCTATCAATTTTTCCGATTGTTGGAAGATTTACATATTCTAACAAATTATCGACTACTTCCTTATGGACTGGGTTATGGACTACGTCTCGGTACAGCGGCAGCTGTTCGGCAAGGGTTAGAAGAAAAATCTGTACCAGCTCTTGCTGAGGTTATTTCAAAGGCCTATTATGCTAATGCCATAGATGATATGCTACGGAAAACTGCATACACTACAATATCCAAAATCAAGAAGGTGTAAGATGATAGATTTTATAGGTAATGATATTGAAAAAAATACTCTTTATAAAAACGAAATACCTTATCGTATGGTCTGTAATATGATAAAAATGTACTGGCCTCATCAGTACAAAGAAAAGTTACGCAAATATGGGCTGATGATTATAAAACCAGAAGCTATTATCATGGGAAAAACATCAGAAATTTTCTATATTCTACATTCCGCAGGATATGAATTAATTTATTTTGTGCGAAAAAAAATAGATGCTTTACGCACATCAGAGATGTGGAAATTTTCTTGGGTAAATACCAGTTTGGAACATATACTTATAAATCAAAAGCTTTTTTCTACATATGATTCTCTAATACTTATTCTTTGTTCACAGTGTTCCAACTCAAAATCAGCTTGTCAAATGCTAACAGATCTGAAAGGCTCCGCTTTCAAATCAGAAAGGGAGCCACATCAGATAAGATGGAAAATTCGACCTATTAATTATATGTTGAATTATGTACATACCAGTGATGATAGCAATGATTTCATGAGAGAAATTGGTATTCTTCTTGATTGGGAGGAGTTGCTTCAAGTATTCAAAGCAATTGCATCGAACCATACCATAGCTTATCCAAGTATAGACAAGCCTGTAGTACCAAAACATGACTATACATTGACCAATTGGTTAAATAATATTTGTGATCGGCTAAAAATTTCTGAACTTTCCACTCCTGATAAGGACTATATCATGAAAAAAATACAAATCTTAAAAAAATACACAGGTGAGAAAATTACATTAAATTTTCTGCGTGTTTTATGCCAGTATGAACTTATTCAATGGAATTTTGAGACAATTGTAATCATAAGCAACAATATCAATTATCTAGAATAGATAAAAATTTTTATTGCAGAATTATTGGGTAAAATTTAAGTATTCTTAAAGGGATATCCATCCTAGATATATTATGCTGAAGATACTCAATAATATCATATTCCCTCAAAAACTGCTGTTCGGAATTATATTTTTCGGTTAGCTTTAAAAGCAGAGTGCTGTACCTGTTCCGATAGGTGTCTGGGTTTATACAAACTAGTTCTGTTCTTTTCTTGTACTGCATCATATGAACTAGAATGGACAATAATTCAGCGCGAAATACACCATAACTATTTCCCCATTTCTCATAAATTTGTTTAGCTTGTAACAAATAATCTTCTGCCTTTTTTAAGTATTCTTCGTATCTATCAATATCATTGCATCTAAGCATATAATCCGCATATAATGCAAAGGCCTTTCCCTTTTGCGTATTGCAATAGCCTTCAAATACAGTAATATCATTTATAGCTGCATAATGCTCAAATTTTTCATATTGATTCAATATCTCAATATAGTGGTTCGAATCTGTGCATAAGCTCAGTTCCGCTCTTCTTACCTCCAGTGTCCTATATTTCTTTTTTCCTTCTGACTGATATTTTCGAATACAAAAATCATATTTGTCCATTGCTTCTTTCAATAAAATATTCATAGTATTATTGGTATCGTCAATTTCTGGATTACGAATAATATCCGGATCAATTTCTCCATGTTTTTCATACCCCCATATACCTAACTGATATAATACATCGTACTGAATATAATACGCACGACTTAATACATATTCTATCGGTTCTACATTTTGACAATTTTTATTGTTTAAGCGCATGTATTTAGAAGCAATATTTCCATATATAGAATAATTAATATTACCTTTTAGAAAATAAGTTCTCTCATAATCGGATACAATTCGTGCTATAAAATGTTCATCCTCCAGTAATATTTCCAGTTCATTGTCAGATACTAATTTCCGTACCAGTCTTTCCCATGCGTCGAGAGAAAAATCTCCATGTTCCATACGTATATGCTCGCACCAATATCTTACTTGGAACAATATAACTGGATCCGTACACTCTGTTTCCATGCAAGTCAGCATTTCTAAATATTTTTCATCGTTACATCCATGCTCTGCTTCGATAATTTTCAATTGAATATGCCAGATATCCTTATTTATATCATGGCTCTTCATGTACGGATAAAGAATCTGTTTTGCTTTCGTCCATTCTCCATTATATATGTAAATTATCCCAAGTTCTTGACGAAAAATTTTCTTTTTTTCTGGAAGAATAGAAATCTCAGTTTCTACAAGATCTAAAATGTATTGCAAATGATATGCAGCTAATGTGTTTTCAAAATAACGTATTCTCTTTTGCTGTGAAAAATTTTTACAGTAATCGGAAGAGCATAATAGAAAAAGTAACCATTTTTGAGGCATACTTTCTTCACAATAAAGAAACATGTTTTCTGCTATCATACAACTTTTCTCTTGATAATAATCATTATGTATTAGTCTTTTTCGATATTCTTTTGCTAATTGCTCATTAAAAATATATGCAGAACGAACAAACGGAAACGGTACAAAAACACGATTGCGCACATAATATTTTATCAATAAATTTTCCTGTGGCAGAGAGAAAAATGAATAATTTTTCTTCCAAAGAAAATGTAAGTCCTTTTTGGTAACATATCCGTTATAAAGACCAATAAAAATTGCAATTATCAGTACAAAAAATGTCTTTTCCTTATCAGAAGGAATTTTATCGGGCTCATTAAATATCAAATCATTTAAAAAGATGATAATAGAATCATCTTTCCGATTCAAAAAGACATTTTTCATATATTGTTGATAAAAAGCATCTTCAATTTTATAGATATGAGACATTAACTCTTCAGCTTGTGAAAAATAAGGTTCCTGAGAATTTTTTTCTTCAAGCTTGACATATTTGTTTAACTTAAATATATTATTCTCATCTTTAAAATATTTGCCTCTAACATAGTCATATAAAGAGTTGTTCCTACTAGTCTCCTGGTAAAGGAATATAATTAGCACTTTTTTGTTAGCATTTTTATTGTGTAATGCTAAATTATTTACTCTTCCCATAATTTCATTTATAGATGAAATTGTATATTTTTGTATATTGTCCACAATGATGAGTTTACACTTTTGCTTTCCCGTATTCCCCAAATAATTCAACAAAGCGGATTTATCGTTCACACTATCAAAATATATAATATGATTCTGTAATTCCGAAAATACCCAATACAGTTCTTTATCACGTGCAATTGCACTAAGTAAAAGCATAATCGAAGTTGTCTTGCCTTTCCCAGAGTAACCGGAAATCAAAATCATATTTTGTGTATTGCTTTTTAGAACGCGAATCGCTGAACTAATAAATTTCCCCTGTTCTTCCGTTTCCAATAAATTAAATTTATTATAATCTGTAATTACAAATGCAGAAAACGGATTATATCTCCAAGCAAAAAATTGATAAATTCTTTGTTTGAATTTGTGCAACAGAATTGGTATATACTTTTTCAGTTTAGCAATGTAAGAAATCAGCGCAAGTATAATAGTCACAGACGCACTGATTAAATTTCCATATAGTGTACTTATATTGGGAATGGTTTTCAATATGAAATAGATAAGTTTATAAATACAAAGTCCAATGGCAATCAGAATAGTAATAAATAAAATATTAATCAAAATGTTACAAAATCCTCGCATATAGGTGTTTGCATTTTTAGGTGTTTTCATTTTTCCTCACATGGTATTATCAAAAATACATCTATATATAATTATTTACTAAGACTTCCCATACCTAAAATGGCATTCGTACCTTGAAAATTCAATATTTCAGCTAACGAAATAGTGATTTAGGCCGCTGCTGCCACTTGGTGAAGCGTTTTCTGCAGATATCTCGGTAGTCTTGATTCAAAAATAGCAGTAAATGCATCCAACTGTTCATTGCTGAACTTTAAGATTTTCTGAACGTTTGCCATTAAAGCATCCATCATCACTCCAGCTTAAGATAAGCATCTGGGCTGATTTTTTGAAATGCATATCCGTTTGGTCAAAAACTTTAGACCACAGTTCTGTTTTCTTGCAGCTGGTACAGTTAAAAAAGCTGTCATCAATGATGAATACTTTTTTCTTTTATCATCAGTCAGGCCTTTGATATAGTTATTTACGATATCTGCTGCAAGAAGAGAAGTAAAACGAAGCCAGTTTGTTTTTGTGGCATTAAGGAACCGATAGAAAGTGTTCTTTGAACCCCCTTCCTTAAAAGAGCCAGTCCGTTGCTGCATATACATGCTTCTCCCTACAAAAATGTTGCTAAGTTCGTAACGAAGCAAAGAAATCGCCAAAACAACTTTTTCTTTCATCTGGCGAGAAGTTTTCCAACATGATATTTTAAAAAACTCTGAATGAAGTCAACTAAGGCTTTCTCATCGGAATGATTTTGTGGTATATGGACATGGCAAATTCTCCATTATATCAAACGGAATAGATTTATGCCTTTTTTATTGGCTGAAATTATATTGAATTTTTAAGGTTCAATACACCTTATTGATTGATATAGGAAGTTTTAGCTATTTATATGTTCTGTTGATAGCCAACAAAGGGTAATTGTGTATTATCTTATATCCAAATTCTATTGTATTTCCAACAGCTAACGATAGATTGTCTTCCATCTCATCTACATGATTGCTGAAATTCACTCGATAATTCCTAATTATCGTTACTATATTAATTATACAAACTTTCCCAATATTTAGCAATCTTAATATACCAAATTATCGAAATTTTCTCCTATATTTATCTTATTTCTCGGATGTCTTGTCTGCAGTATCTCTTTTTCCTTCTCAGTCGTTACATATGTATATATCTGCGTTGTGGTAATCGAAGCATGTCCCAGCATTTTTTGTATGTATCTGATATTTACGTCCTCCTCCATCAGATAGGTCGCAAAGGAATGCCGGAACATATGCGGTGTAATATTTATATCTGCCTGAATTTCACCGGCATATTTATGTATCATGCTCCTGGCTGATTGCTCAGACAGCGCATTTCCATAACGATTGACAAAAAAATATCCCTGCTTCTTTATCTCATCTTCAAAGGACTTTTTGTAGGCATTCAGTATAGACAGTACGTCATTATTTCCTATTTGAAGATATCGCTCCTTTCCTCCCTTGCCCTGAATACATAACACACCGTTTTTTAAGTCTACATATTTATTTTGCAAATGGCACAATTCCGAGATGCGCAGCCCTGTAGAAAAAAGCGTCTCCACTACTGCGATATCTCTTAAAATGATTTTTTTACGCCACTCTGAATATTCTTTAATACTTCTTTCCTTATAAAGATGATTCAGCAACTGCTCTATAATATCTCTCGGAATAATTTTGGGTAAAATCACTTCCTCCCGAAACTTTGTCTTTACTTTATGGAATGGATTTATCTCTATCAGTTCTTCTTCCTCTAAATAATGAAACAGTGCCTTCACGCTGGCAATTTTTCTCTTGACTGTTTTTTGCTTATACATACGGTGAAGGTATACAAGATATGTATTCAGCATTTCTTTATCGGGATTATTTTCTCCTATTACTGTAATAAACTGTTCCAAATCCGCCTTATATGCCTTTATTGTCTTATCATCAAGTTCCTTTTGAAATTTACAATAATTCAAATATTTATTGATTTCTTCTTTTAAAAGCATTGCAAAAACCTCCTGGTTTATTTTGTAGATAAGACATATAATAATATTTAGCATATATATCTGCAATCATACATTTTTAGTTGCCATATTCTTTATATTTTCAGCATGGTAATTGTATTTATAATTGAATTACCATCAAGAATCTGCTGATTTATTATATAACTGATTATTGCCCCTTCATCTACTTAGCCAATAAATGAAGAGGCAATAGTTTACAATAATTTTCTCAATTTCTCTAAAATCTTATATTTTCGTGACTGTAAGGTTGTTCTGGCTATTCCTAATTTTTTCGCCAGTTCCACCTCACTGATCTCCTGGTAGAACAGGGCATGAATGATAGCTGTCTCCTCGTCTGTAAGTGTACGTAAGGCTTCGTTCAATTACTCCAGCATGACCGCCCGAACTGCCACATCCTCTACTTTCTCCGTTTCCTCTGCAAACTGCTTCTCTGCTTCCAGAAGCCGCTCATAAGAATCTTCCCTGTTGGGAATGACAATCATCTCTCCGGTTTCCTTATCCACCTTTGTATGTTCCTGCTTCAGATCATGGGTAAAGTATTTCTCCTTGCGCTGCCCTTTGTAATATGTCTCGTAAAGTTCCTTACTGACTTCAAAGATTTGTCCGTTCAATCCGATATAATATTTTTCTCTTTCTGCCATCTTTGACTTGCTCCTTTCCGATTTTGTAAATTTTCAAAATCGAAAAGGGCGGCGCCCGGATATTACACCTCATGAACTTCATGAAAAACAACGAGTGACACGCTTCGCGAGCCACTCTTATGTCAAACAAAAAAATCAGTGTATGATGAAATTAACAAGCATTTTGGCATTTGCCTTTTTACTTGTTTCTTCCATATCTCATACACCGCTTTTTGAGCAGTACTTTTTATCAGTCTTCTCATGCTTACTGGGATATGCTGCATTTTCCTCCATTTTTCTTCTGTAGTTTACTGCGTACATCCCAAAGTATATGGCTTTCTTCGTTTTTAACCTATTTTCGTAAAAATCTTCATTTTACTTGTAACTTTTTGTTTCGGAGCATAAAAAAACAGGTGCCAAAATCTGCTTGATTTCAACACCTGGGTTCCGCAATACACATATTACGACAGTCGCTCTTATTTCTAATACTATTTTCCAATATTATAAAGAAGCACTTTTATTCTAAAATAATTCTCTTTATCATCTATAATCATTTGACCGCTATGACGGTTGATAATATTTTCTACAATTCTAAGCCCTAATCCATGTTCATTCTTATCCCCTTTTGTTGTAAGATAATTCCGCCCCTGTTTTCTCAGATTGCCAGTATAGGGATTCTCCATTTCCAAATACAAATTATTTCCAGACATTTTTGCCAGCAGTTTTATATCTCTCTCTTCTATGTCTACTTTACTAGCTGCTTCAATCGCATTATCAAACAGATTTCCCAACAGACTGTATAAATCGACGTCCTCTAATTTCATATCATATGGAATCATGGTATCCAATTTTACGTTTATATGGTTCTTCTGAGCAACTGCCGCCTTGTAATTGACTATTGTGTCAAAACTTACATTCCCTGTCTTTGCAAGATTGTCCTCTTCCGTTAAAGTCTCTACACTTTGCTGATATAGTTCCCGTATCTTTTCATATTCATTTCGATTTAAATAGGATTCAATCAAAAGATACCTTTGCTTCATATCATGACGGTACTCCCGTGCCTGCTGCCATGTTTTACTCATTTCCTGAAGCTGAACCGCATAATTTTCCACCTGCTGCGTCAAGAACTGCCTTTCCGCCTGATACAATGCTTTTTCCTGTAATTCATTATAATTATAAAATGTAAAAAGATTTACAATCAATATCAATATGGATGCAATCAATTTCGCCCATACATACTCATCTGTCAATGGTACAAATATCGCCATAACAATAAAAATACTGCTCACCGGAACAATAAACACCTCTAGCCAGTCCATATTTCTGATTACTATATTTTTATTCTTTTTCAAAAACAGCAGCGCAATCTTGATTTCAACAAACCAGACTAATTTTGATAAAATCGTATACATGATTGCGACCTCTGTATTTCCCATCATATGTATAATATCTATGCCGCACAAAATTCCGATGAAGCAAACCATCACCTCTGACAGCATTCCTATCAGACACAAAAACAGAACCAGCACAAGTTTGATTCTAATAGAACCTTCATATAACCAGGTTAAAACGCCAAAAAAGGTCACTGAAAAAATTACCATATTTAGCCATGACGGCAATTCAAAAAAATATGTAGTCACATTTGAAATGATATAAAAAGCTGCCCATACCATGACCTGTACCGCTGTTCCTGCCGGTTTTCGGTCAAATGCTTTTTCACATACATTTCTCTGCATAATCACTGTAAATATTTCTACCAATATTAATGCGATTGTCATTTTCCTTCCTCTCTCTCCCTATTTTCCAAGTTTCCTCATGTACATCAAACGTGTATTCTCCCTCTTTGCCCTGCTGATTTCCAATGATATGCCATTCTGCAGAACAACTTTGTCGTAATGGTACTCTTCTATATACCTCGGATTAACCAAAACGAATGATGTATCCTCCAGAAGTCCACCTGCTTCTTCCTCAAATTTATTTCTACATCATTCATTTTACCATAAAATGTACAAATTTTATCTATAAAATATACATTTGTAATTGTTTTTTCACTTATAAAATACATAATTTTATTCAGACTAATATTGTAGTATGTTTTGTTAGATTTAAAGGCAAATTTATCATCAATCTGTAATTTTTCGTAAACATCACTGATAAGCTTTTCCATTTGTGCATATGTAATAGGTTTATCAACAAATGCAAAGGGGTGTACGCTGATTGCTTCCTTACTGTATTGTTCAAAGGACGTGATGAAAATAATATTACAATTTACATCGCTCTCCCTGATCTGGCGTGCCGTCTCAATGCCATTCATCCCACCAAGTTCAATATCCAGCAAGATAATATCGAATTGTCCGCTCAGTTCTATTTCCATCAAAAGATCCATACCTGAATAACATTTTCTGATGTCTGTCCGGATTCCTATCTGATATGTAATTTGCCGTACCTGTTTTTCCTGTTTTTCAACCTCTTCTCTTATGTCATCACAAATACCTATCCTCAACATATTTCCTCACCACTTTAATCTTTGATACAACAAAAAAAGCCTAACACTCACACCGTGCAGGCTTTATATTACACCCATCAATTCCAATAACACTTTCCTCTGTTCTGCGCTCAACTGTTTCCATCTTGAAATCAGTTCTTTCTCTTCGTCTGTTAATTCAATTAGATTTCCATCTTCGCAGAAAAATTGAGATAACGTCATTTGAAATGCGTTGCATATTGCTTCTAATGTTGGAAAAGTCGGCGCATTGTTCCGGTTAAACATATTTGCCACTGTGGAATGCGACAAATTTGCTTCTTTGGCTAAGCGGTATTCCGTCCAACTGCGCTCTTCCATTAATTCACGTATTCTACCTTGTATATCCACCCTAACACCTACCCATCTGTGTCTATTATACTGCCCAATTTGATGGTATGATATGATTAATAAGTAGATATATTGTTGCCATTTTGGGTTGTATATTAAAGATTGCAAAGTAGCTTGTTCTAATCTTCTAGTTCAACCTAATAATTTAAAAGTCAGAATAACCAACATATTCATTTTTTCCACTCTTTCGTCCTTTTGCCAGTTTTTTCTATAACCTTCCTAATTCTCTATCAACTTTCATTTGGAGCAATGCAGTTTTTTCCCCCATATATCGTTTAGCCACCTAAAAAATTGCGGAATTCCCGAATTCTTTTTTCGGCAATAAAACTTCCGTTCAGAAGTCCAGCGCGAAGCAAGGTAGAAATCCATTCAGAAGCCCGCATATCAGTCTTTTTTCCAGGAACATTTTTCATATGGCGCGCATTACAACGAACAGGGTAATATCTCCAGAGAAAGCCTCTTCCAATATTTCATAAATCAGCATCCAATGGATACCAATGCTTTCCATAGCTACATGATGGCAGTTTTGAGAAACAATCCAATCCCGTAATGCTATCATATCCGGAAGCAATGTAGTAAACTTACAGATTTCAGAACGAGTTGGTTTGCCCAGTGGACCAGTTAGGATACACGCAACAATTTTTTCTTTGTGGACATCTAGTCCACAGGAAATTTCCAGAAGGTCTTTCATACAGAACAACTCCTTTACCATAGAAGCGGCAGGAGATTTACCCGAGATAATACGTACTTTGCTACTAGTGCTATCGTAAAAGGTGCGACAATATGCTGTGCTCATGGGCAAAACATTTACGTTGACAAACGGGGGACAGAACCTCCAAGGTGCAATCAAACTTATTCCTGCCTAAGACTATTGTAAGGCAAGATGAGAAGTTAAAAAAAATAGTGGATCCAGTACCCTTTTTTCAATACAGGCTGTGATAATCTTTCATTATTTGTTGACAACTCAAAATAACTCAATCAAATTTCAGGCAATTCGATTGCTTTCAAAAGAACTGGCACAGATTTTTGTAGTTTTAAACATTTTTATATGTTCGTGAATAATTTAGGATGAGTAATGTATATTCACTATATAGTATTTTTAATTTCTTCTAAACCTTTCATTAATGCATCTTGCACTATACTTACATTGTTACTATATTCTTTTTTTTCTCGCTTAATTATGTCAAAAAGTTCTTTTATAACACCATCCACCATAATAGTTATACCCTCAACTCTTTCTCCAGTTTTTTCATTTTCAAATTCTTCTGTCATTATTGAAATAGTTTTTTTCATTAAATCAATCCTCCAATTAATTTTGTTTTTCCCAATAACGCTTCTCTGCTGGAATAATGTCTAGAAAACTCTTGTACTTTGCATTCCAACCTACTGGTACATAATCTTCATATGACGCAGGTTCTATATACATAGAATAAAGTAACTTTTTATCAAAATCAACATACAAACTTGGCCTATAATCATCCTCTTCTTGATTTTGTAAAAATAAATTTTTTAAATCTCCTGTTGAACATTCATCTTCTTCAATTCTCTTTAAAAAGAGTAAAACATTGTTTTCCTCTATACATAACAAATCCTTTCTTTTTTCATCAATATATTCTTCCTTGATTTCACGTCCTATTTTTCGATATTCTTCTATTCTTTTTTGATAATCCAAATACCAAATCTCCTTATCTGAAATGTACCATTTACCACATCCTTTATATATGACATAAGTAATAAATTGTTCATTTAAATCAATTCCAATCATTTCTATTATCCTCCTGATATTATTCTACCATTTGTTGCATATTCCTCTATCCATTCAATCCATGGTGCAGGAAACTCAATACAAGTTCCTGGAGTTGTTGGATCTGTTAACTTTGGGGCACTTCCGCCTTGATTTAGAGGATTATTTTTATATCCTGCTTGTGGTATTGTATATTCTTTTACCATATCGTCTAACCACTTTGGAACTTCAAATTCATAAATATCCGCTCCAGGTCTATTATTTTTTATATAGTATTGTGAGTGTTCACCATTATCTATGCTAATGTTCAGATTTCTATCCTTCTTATTTATGTAAACATTTCCCTCACTATCAATAACGACTCTTTGCTGACTAGATTGATTTCCTTCACCACCCTGTACACGTCTATATGTAACAGTATCTGTACCACTCTCAAGAGCCTCACGCATCGCAGCATCATTATTTGCAAAAATACTTCTTAACTTATTCTGTGTTGCTGCCATTATCCCATCAAGGATTTCTCCTATGACAACACCTGTTACAAAATCTGCCACCATCTGTCCTGGATCAAAAGCATATGCCCACTTCTCATCCCATGACATACTGTCATCAAAGACTGCATACGCAAGTCTTTCACCTGCCGATACCGCCGTATCTACAACACCTTCAGCCAAACGATGTGCTCTCGGAAATTTTGCTCCAAATGCCCCCGTTACAAAACCGCTGGCAGCTGATATTCCTACATCCCGAAAAGCTTCTTTCGCACTTCGGACATTTCCGGTTGCTATCTCCTCTCCTGCTTTCATCGCTGTCGTAGATAATGCACCAATACCCGCACCTATAAACGCCCCGGCTAAAATACTTCCAGCACCAAGCGTTGCTATACTAATTGCGGCACCAATGGCACATACTGCAACTACTCCAAGACCGATTGCAAGGTTTCTCGTAAATCCATCCCAGTCAAATTCACCCTCCTTAGGTGCATCATCATAGGGCGGATACCCAGTATACTTACTGGCTGATATTCCTGCCAGCCTGCCCAGCATATCCACACTGCCGTTCACACAAAGACTAGATGCCCCTTCTGCATACAATGCCATGATATCTGACATTCCCTGCATGGCAATCCCTGTCATGCTCTCCAGCCGGATTCCTTCTTTTGCCATCAGAACAAGCCCGCCATTGCTTTCTATGGTAGTCCCCGTTTCATCCTCAAATGTAATCTTTCCCGTTTCACCGCCATCCAATCCCATTCGCTGCGGATACAGATCCATTCCTTTTCCGTGCTCTGACCGGAAACTTTTTTTCTCGGGACTTCCCGTCCCCTCACAGGTGCTTCCATTAGTACGGATACACCCTGTCGCTATTCCCTGCGCCTCATCTCCATTTCCTATATATAATGCTGTTTTTGTTCCCTTCTGCGGCATACAGTACATCAGGTTTCCCGTCGCCGGGGCAAATCCATAACGGTTCCCGCCCGCCGCAGTCTTGTCAATGTCAAATGCTACTTCTACCTGCTCCCCCTGCGTTCCGACAATGGATCCGACAAATGACATTCCCGTATAGTCCGGGTTATCCTCCCATGGAACCCACGTATAACTGTTTCCCGCAAGGCGGTATGTAAAGATGGCCTCCCCTCCTGCCAGTTCTGTTTTTTTCCGAGAAACAAGCAGCTCCCTTCATTCACATGTTACTCTGTCCCCCAGCGACAGGCTTGTCCTCGTAACAACATCATAACAAATGAAATCTTCCCTATCAACAAGGCATTTTCCACTGACTGCATAATATCTCCCATCAAAGCAGAGATCACAGGAAATGATTTCTCCCAATTCCCTTTTTTCACCTTCCGGCAATCCAAGGTAAAAGCGGGGATAATAATAGCTGGTATCCGGCACTAATGGAAGCCCAAGCTGGGACGCCATTCTTTTCAGAAATCTCCAGTCCGTTTCCTAATACTGTATCAGTATTCCCAGCTACTGTAAACACCGCCGGAAACTATGCGGCTCGTCTCCCGCCCCAGCGCATTGTACTCCATCGCAGCTTCCCACGGTCGTTCCTTATCCATGTACGCTATAACCTGTGCTGCCTGTCCCATTTCATTTCGGCGGGTAAGAATGCTCGCACCAAAACTGCTCGTTGTCTCAATTCTTTCTCCCATTTCGTCATACCGGCTGGAAATCCAATGCGCATCCTGCCACTCTTTTACCACTCTGCCCAAAGAATCCCATTCCAGCTTTATCCTTGTATCAGAATTTTCCGCCCCGATATTTGATAAATTCCACAAACCCTTGATTATATGAAGAGATTCCATTTCTTTATAAATCGCACCCCACTACCATTTCAGGTGCATTGTACAAAAAATACTCCAACATCATTTGCTTTTTCCTCTTTACTTAAAAATAGATAACCTATTGCATCATCTAAATAGAAGATATCTTGAAATTCTTCTGGAAAATCTCCTCCATATATCTGCATGCAAAATTGATAGGAGGCAAGTTCTAACTTTTCTTCTTGTAAAAATACAGGATTTGCACCAAAAAGAGAGCCATTATAATCATCAAATTCATTCATTTCTTTATCAATTACTATTTCTCTTGCTGAAATCAAAAAATCCGCATCATTTCTTGGAGAAGCAACAGAATGTAAAATTACTTTTGTATATCCGTTTTTTATATTCTGAAGTTCTTCTATATCACCGTTATAAACGATCGAGTCCAAAAAATAATCTTCTCTATTATAAGTAGTAAATACAGAAATAACCTGATCCTTCGGATAATTAAATTGAAGAGTTGAATTTAAAAAATTTGTAGGTATATTAAAAATAAAAACCATTTTTTCTCCATTAGGATTAGTAGGCCACTCTACATCAGGAGGTAAAAAACTTTTTCCTCCAATACGCAAAATATTCAATTCATTATCTACCTTTTCAAATCTTACTAAGTTTGACATTGCATTTATTCTCCTTTCATTATCCTAGACACTTTAATTTAGTCTGTCTTTTATAGAATTTTTCAGCTTCTTTCCGAAGCTTTCTTGCTTGACTAGCTGGATATCCTGCTTTTCTCAATCCCCCTTCAAAGCTTGGGAGACCAAGTCTTGAAAAACAGCCAGCAAAAGAGAAAAAACATGAATATCAGGATAACACGGATCGAATAGAGGTGGAAAGAGCCTTCAGCTTAAGCAAGCGCTGCTATGGAATGGGCTTGATCAGAACCAAACTTTATGACACAACCCTAACTTCAATCGCGTTATCCGTATTTGTGACGAATCTGTTCAAGATACAGTCACGGATACTGTTTACATTTTTATGGCTGCTGGAACTATTAACACATCAATCTGCTGATTTTGAGCTGGAAGCGGTTTAATCAGCAGACACTATTTAGTGAATCCCCCCATACTTTTAAATCTTCGTTCAATAATTGTTTTCCTGAAACACCATTATACTCGCTCAGTAATGTTCCATCTGGTCCTCCATGCATACCAGAAACTATTGAAATATCTCCAGAAGATTGATTTACAATTTCCGCAAATTGACTTTGCCTTATATTCCCTGTCGAAACATATACACTTTGATTACCACCAACTTCTACCTTATAAAATGTAGGTTCATTATAAAATCTTGCATCCTCTATAGCTGCCAAATTTTCAATGTCATAAAAATCATATATGCAAGAAACCTCATTTCCGTTCATATCAAATGAATACTGGCCACGATATGCCGTTTTTTTACCAGTCCTTAGTTCATCTATGCCTTTAAATACAAAGTGTATTGCCACACCAGTAAGAAAATCTGCCCCATCTGTTTCCAGTCAAACGCATGTATTTCTTTTTTCTCCTTAGTTTCCTATGATGAAATAATATCAATATATTCTTTATACTCTATAGGAATCGGTCTATTAAAAACTAAATCTTTCATAGGATCCACATTTTTACCAAATTTATAACAAAGATATAATCGTTCATTAAATTCTGCATAAATTCGAACATTAGTTAATTCATATTTATCTATTGTCTCATTATCTGTAAACGGAATTTCAGGCATGATATAAATACAATTTCCTATATCTCCTTCTATTAACGCTCCTCCACCATCTCCGAGAAACATTATCTCCCGTTCATCTGCCGTACCTTCCCATAGAGTTATCTTTCTAGCGCGTATACCCAACATATGGATCTGATATACAGGCGGCTTATACTCCTTAAGCGGCTCCACTTTTTGCTTATAAATATTGCTGCATGAGATAAATTGTTTTGTAACGTAGGTACAGAATAAAATAGGCGCTTTATTTAAATCAATATTTTCCCAATTATTATCTGTATTAAATAAATTAAATACTAATAGCTGAGCTCTATTTATCATTTGTGCCAACACATAAACATTTTCTTTTCTATTTTCATCTCTACGTCTGGTTTCTATGCTAATTACCTGATTAGCCCGCCAAATTACCCTTTTCATCATTTAAATTCCTTTCCTTCTAAGTCAGCAACCACCAGTTCAACTGATGTTTTGCTTTTAGCCCTCTAAAGGGCTAATGTTACTGCTCTCCACAAAGAGCAGTGCCACAAGCATTATTACTGATCCGCTTATAAAGCGGTACTTCTTGAATCTTCTTTTCTTGATTCCTCTGCTTGCTCTTTAATATATTTTTGTACTGCTTCGTCGGTGATATTACCAATTGTTTCTACATAAATATCACCTTGCCCCAAACGCCATACCCCACTTACTCTGTTTTTACCTGCACTTGTCATAAATCATTAACGTACTTTTACCCTTCAAGTATCCCTTAAAATTAGATATACTGAGTTTTAGCGGAAGCACTACAATTAGATGCACATAATCCACAAATACTACATTTGTAATAATATCCACATCTTTATATTTACACAATGTACTAAGAATCTCCCTTACATCTTCCCTCAATTTCCCATACAATACTTTGGAATAAAAACTATATGATACTGGCATTTCCATCGAGTGTGATGAACTTCTGTTGTCCATTTGAACCTCCTATGCTACAATGAAATTTGGCTTGAGACACCAATTTCATTGTAGCATAGGAAAATTTTTATTGATATCCTCACCGTTTCCAACTACTCTAATCTCCTCAGCATAGCTAGGAGATTAGACATTTCATTTACAATAAACTACTATAGCTGTCAGTAATTAACTCGACTTTTTGACTGGCAACGTATCAACCACCACTTCTTCATTTGGATCAATTTCTTCAAGTTTGTACTTCCAATGATATATAACAGGTTCTTCATTTACTTCATCAAAGTATGAATCTGCAAGAAATTCCATCGGCTCAAATATGCCAGCAAAAGCTCTGGAATTAAAACATACCATCAAACTCATTCGTGAATTAGATACAGAGATCGAGGAAATCGAAAATGAAATCAAATCCATTATGGATGAGATTAACTCTCCAATCCTTACCATACCGGGCATCAGCTATCGTATGGGTGCAATGATCATTGCTGAAATCGGTGATTTCAGTCGTTTTGATTCACCGGACAAAATACTTGCTTATGCCGGAATGTCACCCTCTACTTACCAGTCCGGACAGTTGGATAACTGCTATTCCCACATGGAAAAGCGTGGCTCCCGGTATCTGAGGTATGCCCTTTTTATAATGCAACCAAATACGTCTGTCACTGGGATGAATCCTTTGGGGCTTATCTTAAAAAGAAACGAGCCGAAGGCAAACATTACAATGTTGCTTTATCCCATGCCACAAAGAAACTGGTAAGAACCATTTATGCAATGGAAAAAAACAGGGAAGTCGTATAGAAATGCCTCTTAATTTTTCTGTAAATATCTCCTTTTTGGAGTGCCGACAACGACACTCCGCTTGTCATGCAGTTTTCAATGTGCAAATATATCTGAAATGCATTTCTGCAATTCATTCAAAAAATTTGATTTTTAGACTTGACTTTTAATAGTTAGTCTTTCATTATCCTAGACACTTTTAAGCGTTTGCGAAACGCCAAACACCGCATAAATACGGTATTTTTTGTCGTTAAAATAAAATATCTCCTCAAGGTTTATGGTAAAATAGAGTTGACTAGAAACTAAATACCAATCCACCTTAAAGGAGATATACCTATATGATAACACATAAGCAGCTCACTTTAGCAGAAGTTTTTGAAAATTGTCAAAATAAATTCGGCAACGACAAATATCAGTTCCTTTCGCTTCTTGATGAAGCCCATTAACCTTGATGAAATTGTTCCTGTTTCTTTTGTTAATCATTTTCACACCAGTACCGGAAGCCCCCGCAAACATCAGCTTTATCCAATGCTGAAAGCACTTCTGATCCAGCGTATTTTGTCAATCCCGCTATTTTCAGCTATTGGAAGTATATATTATCTTACCTGATTACCATTACACCGACTTTATGTGGTCCCTCATAAATAATAAATTCTGCACCGCTTTTTAATAAATGATATGGCGCATTATCAAACAAAAAGCCTACTTCACAATTATCTTTCATTTCATTTTGTTCTACATTTGTTCTATCAAACCTAATAGCTAGACTCCAAGTATCTCCATTTTCCATCTGTATAGTCGGGTAATATTCAGTTCCTATTGGTGGCCTTTTCCTTCCTCCTTCTTCTTCTGAAATCCAATATATTATTGCCTTTTTCATTATCCTCATCCATTACACCTTCCTAACACTTGTTGTTTCCAATCTGCTCTTACAGAATTACGTCTCTTAATTTTAACAGACTTTTGATTTAAATCTTCAACTTCAAAATAAGAAGCTGCCCCTATTCCATCATGCTTAGTGATATCAGGATTTATGAAGTAAAACATCGCTGTTTCTCGTTTTGCATGACCTTGTGTACACCTTTCCCTCTGC